>LZQR01000174.1_pt1 | contig 17859 bp, 21 predicted proteins | sample 768601 | NCBI WGS metagenome assembly LZQR01 (sample SAMN05207299, study PRJNA324521) | oil field metagenome | isolation source: sample BH-FW-24 from oil reservoir | place: India: Bombay High | collected 2015-12-04
ATCGGCCAATTGACTGGCTGCGCCTTCTTGCCATTGCTGACGAGTGACCATTCCTAGCACAATTGCATCTTCCAAGTCATGCACGCCATAAGCGATGTCGTCTGCGAGCTCCATAATTGAGCAGTCGAGCGATTTGAATCGAGTTTTGCAGTGTTCAAACTCTGATTCCGGACGACAGCGCATTTGGCTTAACAGGGCTTTGTCGTTGTCGGTTAATGGTGCAATGACCCAATCGAACAGATCTTTATCACAGTCGTAAATGCCTTTTGCTGGGCTCCAGTCTTTTGCTTTCAATTTGCGCTGGTGCTCGACTGGCTTCGGCAGGCAAACCGCGCGAGTTTGACTAAGCAAGGCTGGGTACTTGATCAGACCGAGTAAGGCTCGGCGTGATAGGTTCATGCCAAAGTGCTCGGTATAGGGTTCTAACTTGGTGACGATGCGGAAGGTTTGGGCATTACCTTCAAAGCCACCATGCTCACGCATCATATAGTTCAGTGCTACTTCACCACCATGCCATAGGGTGGGTGGCCAATATCGTGCGCCAAACAGAGTGAATCAATCAGGCTGTCAGACGGTAGAAGGTCTCGAAACTCAGGCTGTTTCTTCTTAAGCTGAGCGACAATGCCCGTGCCAACTGTGCTGCTTCAAGAGAGTGAGTCAGGCGGGTGCGGTGAAAGTCTTCCAAGCTGTTTCCATGGACTTGAGTTTTTGCCTGCAATCGACGGAAGGCAGCCGAGTGCAGAATACGAGCTCGTCTCGTTGGTAGGGGCTACGATGATCGTCACGACGGATCTTGTGCTCATCATCATGGCGCTCTTGCCATAAGGCATCTAATTCAAACGACACTTTTCTCTCCATCAATTAGCTGATTTCATCCAGCGATAATTCAAAACTTGGGGCAAAGGTATGAAGGAAGTATTCCATTTCCGGTGTTTTGCGTTCTTGCAGAGTGATGTCGAGACGCTTCTTCGCTAGAGCAAACTCGTGGTTGCCAGCGCTAAGTTCTTCGAGACATTTTAAGTAAGCGCAGATAGAGTCTGCTTGCTTGACGATCAATGCATCTTCTTCGTGCGCAGAGTGCGATAACAAATAGGGCGCAAAATCATCTTGGAATTCTTCTGGCAGCATAGATAACAGCTTTTGTTCAGCTGCTGCTTCTATCTTTTATATTCTTTAGAAATTTCTGGGTTGTAATACTTTACTGGGGTTGGAAGGTCACCCGTTAAGACTTCACTGGAATCGTGGTACATAGCGAGAATAGCGATGCGTTCAGGGTTTAAGTTGCCGCCAAACTTTTTGTTTTTGATTAGGGCGAGGGCATGAGCAACAAACGCGACTTGCAAGCTGTGTTCAGAAACGTTTTCCGGCGATACCGAGCGCATTAAGGGCCAGCGTTGGATGAGCTTCATTCGTGCCAAGTGGGCGAAAAAATGGCTTTCTTTCATTGCTGTCTCCAATTTTGATTCTGATACAAAAAAAGGGGCTCACTAGGAGCTCCTCTAAGCATATGAGAGATCAGCACTAATTACTACTGGCTGTAGGTCGTCAAGAATCGTTCAAAGCGACCAATCGCGGTTTCGAGATCTTCTACGTGAGGTAGAGTTACGATACGGAAGTGATCGGGCTTCGGCCAGTTAAGCCAGACCCTTGAACCAACAGGACCTTCTCTTGTTTCAAGAAGTCCAACACATTGTTGGTCATTTTGATGTTGTACATCTTGGTATCGATTTTCGGGAATAAGTACATCGCGCCTTTTGGCTTCACACACGAAACCCCAGGGATCTGGTTGATCAGTTCGTAAGCACGATTACGTTGCTCAAGCAGACGGCCACCTGGCAGGATTAGCTCGTTAATGCTTTGGTAGCCACCCAATGCGGTTTGGATTGCGTGTTGCATTGGCACGTTGGCACACAGGCGCATGGAAGACAGCAGCTCAAGACCGTTGATGTAGCCTTGTGCTAGGTGTTTAGGGCCAGTTAGGAACATCCAGCCACCACGGAAGCCACAAACACGGTACGCTTTCGACAGGCCGTTGAAGGTCATCACCAATACGTCGTCGGTTAGTGTGGCAACTGATGTGTGCGTTGCACCGTCGTAAAGCACTTTGTCGTAGATTTCATCGGCGAAGATCATTAGTTTGTGTTGACGTGCAATCTCAATCACTTCCAACAGGAAATCACGGCTGTATACGGCACCCGTTGGGTTGTTCGGGTTGATCAGAACAATACCGCGTGTTTTTGGCGTGATTTTCTTTTTGATGTCTTCTAGGTCTGGATACCAGTCTGCACCTTCGTCACATAGGTAATGAACAGGCTTACCGCCAGACAGTGCAACAGAAGCCGTCCACAACGGGTAATCTGGTGCTGGGATCAGCATTTCGTCACCGTTGTTCAGTAGCGCTTGCATTGCCATCACGATTAGCTCTGAAACGCCGTTACCTACGTAGACATCTTCAACATCGAGCGAACGAATGCCCTTGCGCTGGTAATGCTGCACGACAGCTTTACGCGCAGAGTAGATACCTTTGGAATCACAATAACCTTGAGAAGTCGGTAGATTGCGGATGACATCTACTAGAATCTCATCAGGGGCGTCAAAGCCAAATGGGGCGGGGTTGCCAATATTTAGCTTTAGGATTTTATGCCCCTCTTCCTCCATGCGTTTAGCATGTTTGAGTACAGGACCCCTAATGTCGTAGCAGACATTATCGAGTTTCGACGACATCTCGATATTTTGCATTGTATAATTCCTAAAAAATCATTTATTTCTTTATTAAAATACAATAATTTGCTTTTTATTAGAATATAAATCCGAAAATTATCCGTCTTGTGGTCGAGTTTTGTTTATACTTCCTTTCAGAGTCAAAGAAAAAATACTGTACGATCTTGATTTGCTTTGGGTCTAAACTTAGAGTAGCCATCAGTTTCCTTAATCCTCACAAATTTCGAGGTTGATTTGTCACAGTTCCATCAGGCCGTAAAGAGAATTATCGAGCGAGTTCAGCAAACGGAAGGCAATCAAACACGTTTAGTCGAGCCACTCAGCGAGAAACCCAATTTTGCGTTTATTGACTGGCTTGAAGCACAACCACTTTTTCCCAAGTTTTACTGGCAGTCCCGTGATACTCGTGAAGAAGTTGTTGCCCTGGGTCAGCTCCATTCATTTGTTGAGCCCGGCCCGGCTTATATGATCCTTGGCGAAGGCCAACGCGTATGGGGTGGTCGCTCTTTCGATGGTCAGCACGAGAAGAATCGTCGCTGCATGCCTTCTTTCTTTTTTCTACCGCAAATCGAGCTGATTCGATTTGATCAGCAATGGTCACTCGCGGTGAATATCTCAGAAGATAAAACACGTACATTAGCAGGCTTGAAAAAGTTGGTATGTGGCGTGCCTAGTCTTGCGCCAATTTCATCCCATATTCGCTCAATTGATCATGCGCCAACACAGCCTGAATGGAACGCGTTGGTCGAAAAGGTGCTCACAGGCATCGATAACGATGAGTTTAAAAAAGTGGTTCTGGCTCGCAAATCGACAGTTATGTTGGATTCAACACTTTCTGCTGCGCAGCTTCTAAAAGCGAGCTACCTAAATAACCATCACAGCTTTCACTTTTTGTTGAGTTTAGACAGCAAGCACAGCTTTATGGGCTCGACGCCAGAGCGACTTTACTCGCGAATGGGGCATGAGCTGCACACGGAAGCGTTGGCTGGCACGATCGGCCGCGGTGACAATCCGACGCAAGACATGGAGCTGGCGAACTGGTTGTCGCAAGATTCTAAGAACCTCAACGAAAACCAATATGTGGTGGATGACATCATTGATCGACTAACACCGCATTCGGAGCGTGTTGAGGTAGAAAAGAGCCTCGATTGGTTCGTCTGAGAAAGGTCCAACATCTTAAGCGTAGTATTAATGCGGATCTGAAAGCGGGCATCAACGGTGTTCAATTGCTTTCAGCTTTACAGCCAACCGCCGCCGTGGCCGGTTTACCGCGCAAAGCGTCGATGCAATTTATATTGGATAACGAGCCGTTTGCACGCGGCTGGTATGCAGGCTCGATGGGATACATTAGCCATGAGCGTGCAGAGTTTTGCGTCGCAATAAGAAGTGCTTTGGTTTTGAGTGACCAAGTACAACTGTTTGCTGGCGCGGGTATTGTTCCTGCTCCATTGCAGAACACGAATGGGCCGAGTTAGATAAAAAAATGTCGACGTTACTTTCTCTTATTTCAGACCACCCGCCGCTTGGGGTTGCATCATGAGTGCCGATCAAGCTGTTTTAAATCGCATTTGGTCTGAAACCATCCTGACAGAATTGAACCGCTTTGGTGTGAACCACGTTTGTATTGCACCCGGTTCTCGCTCCACACCTTTAACGGTCGAGGCGGCAGATAACCCAAATTTTACCATTCACACGCACTTTGATGAGCGTGGCTTGGGCTTTATGGCTCTGGGACTTGCTAAAGCAAGTAAAGAACCAGTGGCGCTGATTGTTACATCGGGTACAGCAGTGGCGAACTTGTTGCCTGCGATTGCAGAAGCAAAACTGACGGGTGAAAAGCTGGTGGTGCTAACTGCAGACCGTCCGGTTGAACTGGTGGGTTGCGGTGACAAACCAAGCTATTAATCAGTTGGGCATCTTCGCCGAACATGTGTCAGACAGTTTAAATCTGCCGAGCCCAACACTATCAACACCTCTAAATTGGCTACTGACTTCTGTCGATGAGGTGATGTTTACGCAACGCCTAAGAGGCAGTGCGGTACACATTAACTGTGCGTTTCCAGAGCCTTTGTACTCCAACACAGACAAGAGTACCTATCAGGGTTACCTTGATACCGTTGCCGGTTGGAGAGACAGCAAAGTCACGTATTGCCAACGCTTCAATCCAAAAACCAGCAGTGCAATACCAAGCTGTGGTGACAACAAAGGCTTGGTAGTCATCGGCAGCTTGCCTTTGATTCAAGCGCAAGCGGCACGTACATTTGCTGAGCAGATGGGATGGCCAGTACTGGCTGACCCACAAAGTGGTGTGAGCTCAGATTGGGCACATTTCGATTTATGGCTGCAAAATCCAAGAATGGCGAGTCAGCTTGATGACTGTGATTTGATTGTTCAGTTTGGCAGCCGAATCATTTCTAAACGTTTTAACCATTGGCTAGAGAAGCATGTATCACGCAACCAGCAGGGTGGTGATACACAATATTGGTTTGTCTCTCCTCGGTTAGACCGTGACAACCAGAGCCATTTACCTCAGTGGCACTGGGCTGAGCAACCTAGCGCTTGTAGAACGCACGTCGGGTTTCTCATCAGAACACGCTGGCTGGGCAGATGAGTTGGCAGCGGACATCAAGCAGGTCACGCAGCATGCCAAAGGGCTGTTTATTTCGGATCCTAAGAGTGAGTTAAGTGAAATTGCATTGGCGATTGATGTTGCCGAGCGCGCTCAAGGTGTGGATCTGTTTGTCGGCAACAGTTTGTTTGTTCGTTTAATCGACATGTTCGGTAAGCTTGATAACACAGAGGTTTTCACTAACCGTGGAGCGTCTGGCATTGATGGCCTGTTTGCCACTGCAAGTGGTGTACAACGCGCGCGGAATAATCCGATGTTGATGTTTATTGGCGACACTTCTGCGTTATATGGCTTGAACTCGTTGGCACTGTTTACGCACAGTGAGCTCCCTTCGGTCTTGGTGATCGCCAATAATGATGGCGGTGCGATTTTGATTTGTTGCCAGTGCCGCAGGAACATCGTGAGTCGTTCTACCAAATGCCTCATGGTTACGAGTTTGAGCACGCTGCGAAACAGTTCGGTTTGCAGTATCGTAAGCCAAGCTCGTTAGCGGAATACCAATCCTTGGTTTCCGAACATTTTGCTTCAGGGCAGGGCGCATTGGTGGTCGAAGTGCAAACGCCATCGAACCAAGCTGTCGAACATTTAAAATCCTTCAATAAGAATTTGCATGCTCTATTCTGAGCGCTTCCCAGCAACGGAAAAGCACCAAGGTGGCACTTTGCCTACTCTGGTGTTTTACATGGTTTGCTCGGCAGTGGCGAGGATTGGCAACAGTGCTTGAGCGTTTTACCTCAGTATGACCGAGTAACGATTGACTTACCCGGTCATGGACACAGTCAATCTATTTTTGCAGCGATCTGAATGATTGCTGCAAATTACTCAATTCCGCACTATCTTTACTATTTCCTTCGCAACAACCGCTTATCCTGATTGGTTACTCAATGGGTGGACGTATTGCTATGCATGGCCTTGCTCACCAATGTTTTCCAGATCTCAATATTTGTGGTGCCATTGTTGAAGGAGGAAACTTCGGGCTTCAAAGCGAGTCAGACAGACAAGCACGATTCGATAACGATTCATGCTGGGCAAAGCGTTTCAAAACTGAGCCTCTTGCCTGTGTTTTGAACGATTGGTACCAACAGTTGGTCTTTTCTTCACTAAACCATGAGCAAAGACAAACATTGGTGGCGAAACGAAGTGCTAATCTTGGTTCCGCAGTGGCGGATATGCTGATTGCGACATCATTGGCGAAGCAATCTTATCTGTTGCCAGCATTGCAGCAACAAGCGGTTCCGCTTTATTACCTCTGCGGCGAAAAAGACAAAAAATTTAGCCAACTGGCTGAGACAAGCGGGTTGGCGTATCGACAAATTGAGGGGGCTGGACATAACGTCCATCAAGAGCAACCACAACGATTTGCGATGCAAGTTGATCAAATAATTCATTCTCACTTTGAGTGAGAGCAACGAGAACAATGGGAATCACCATGGCTAAAACAGTAGGCATTTCTGAAGAAGAACTTTACGCTCCGGTTCAATGGAAAGATTGCGGCGACAAATACGAGGATATCCACTACCACAAATCTGAAGATGGTATTGCGAAAATCACCATTGCACGCCCTCAAGTGCGCAACGCGTTCCGTCCTCAAACGGTAAAAGAGATGATTGATGCGTTGGCAGATGCACGCTACGACTCTGGTGTTGGCGTGATCATTCTGACAGGTCTAGGTGAAGACGCATTCTGTTCTGGCGGTGACCAGAAGATCCGTGGCGACTACGGCGGCTACAAAGACGACCAAGGTACGCACCACCTAAACGTATTGGACTTCCAACGTGATATTCGCACTTGTCCAAAACCAGTGATCGCATCGGTAGCAGGTTGGGCTGTGGGCGGTGGTCACGTACTGCACATGATGTGTGACCTAACGATTGCGGCTGACAACGCTCAATTTGGTCAAACAGGCCCTAAAGTGGGTTCATTTGACGGCGGTTGGGGCGCATCTTACATGGCTCGCATCGTAGGCCAAAAGAAAGCTCGCGAAATCTGGTTCCTATGTCGTTTCTACAACGCTCAAGAAGCGGTAGACATGGGCCTAGTAAACACAGTAGTGCCACTAGCGGATCTAGAGAAAGAAACCGTTCGTTGGTGTCGTGAAGTTCTGCAACACAGCCCAATGGCACTGCGTTGCTTGAAAGCCGCATTGAACGCGGACTGTGATGGCCAAGCGGGTCTGCAAGAACTGGCGGGTAACGCGACTATGATGTTCTACATGACAGATGAAGGCCAAGAAGGTCGTAACGCATTCAACGAGAAACGTCGCCCAGACTTCGACAAGTTCCCTCGTAACCCATAATCCGTATAAGAAGAGGAGCCTTTGTGCTCCTCTGTTCGTTTTTCGTCCTGAGCGTCTCGCCCTCTGGGAGACTAGCGAGTTCTCTCGTTAAAAAGCTCAGAATATACGGCATTACATAGGATTCGAATTATGCGTAAAGCGAAGATTTACCGTTACTGTCTACCAATGGACAGTGGCGTAATACTACGTGATAACAAGCTGACGGAACGTAAAGGTTATATCCTTGAATTAACGGACGGTGACAAGGTTGGTCGCGGTGAAGTTGCCCCTTTGGTTGGCTTCAGCCTAGAAAGCACTGAAGAAGCGGGCATTCAGCTGCAAGCACAAGCAGAGCGCTGGGTGGCAAACTTGTCTTTAGATTACAACCACATGTACCCATCGGTTGCATTTGGTCTGTCTATGGCTCAGCTGGAACTTGAAGGCGGTTTACCTGCACAAGGTAAGTACCAAGTCGCCCCTCTGTGTAACGGTGATCCAGACGACCTGATCCCGAAACTGAACGAAATGGAAGGCGAAAAAGTCGCGAAAGTAAAAGTGGGTTTGTACGAACCTATTCGTGACGGCATGCTAGTGAACTTGTTCCTTGAATCGATTCCACAGCTGACGCTTCGTCTTGATGCTAACCGTGCTTGGACGCCAGAAAAGCCCAGCAGTTTGCTAAGTACATTGCACCATCACTACGCCAGCGTATTACCTTCTTAGAAGAGCCATGCCGCTCTCCTGGTGATAGCCTGTCTTTTGCAATCAATACGGGTATTGCAATCGCGTGGGATGAAACACTGCAAGATGCGGTTCGCCGTGAAGATTTCAGCTTAAGAAGATCTCACTGGCGTAAAACCATCATCATCAAGCCAACGCTGATCGGCTCAGTTGATTTCTGTATTAAGCTGATTGAAAAGGCGAAGACGTTAGGTATTAAAGCCGTAATCAGTTCAAGCATTGAATCAAGCCTTGGCCTGAACCAGCTTGCTCGCTTAGCGCAATGGCAATTACCTAATGAGATCCCAGGTCTGGATACTATTGGTTTGTTCAAAGCGCAGCTAGAGCAAGGTTGGCCGAAGTGTGAACTTCCAGTTATTCCGCTTTCAGAGCAGGAGTTAGTGTGGCATTCAGCATAGATACTATTGCGATTGCACCATGGAAATATTGGGCTCAAGTGAGCCCTTTTTCTATTGCGCTTGAGACAATCAAAGAGCAAATTAACTGGCAGCAATTGACTGCTCGTGTTGACTTGTATTCTCGCTACCTTCAACAGCAGGGTATCGCGAGTGGAGACGTGTTGACGCTAGTCGGTAAGAACCAAGTTGAAACCTTGTGGTTTTATCTTGCCGCTCAGCAGATAGGCGCAATTGCTGCGTTAACCATGCCGCAGCCTTTTGAGGCTCTTTCAGGTAAGTTAACGACGCTATATAAGCCAACTCAACAACGTTTTTGTGTGGTTTGCTAATGGTGTTGCCAGTGGCTACTCTGAACAGCAGTTATTGCAACTAGGTATCATCCAGCTTTCGACTCTGGATAGCGAATCGCAAAGTGACCAAAGTGAAGTTGGCACTTCAAACGAAGGCTACGCACATGATGCTTTAGCGTCTATTGTGTTTACCTCTGGCTCGACAGGCACTCCTAAAGCCGTGGTGCATACTCATCGTCAGCACCTGGCTTCTGCTCAAGGTCTGTTAAGTGAATTCCAATTCAACCATCAAGATACTTGGCTGCTTTCCTTGCCGCTTTACCACGTATCAGGTTGGCGATTGTCTATCGCTGGCTAATTGCTGGTGCAATACTCAAAGTGGGAAGCGGAAATCTTGCTGATGATATTCTTGGTGTCTCTCACGCTTCTTTAGTCGCGACCCAGCTTAAGCGTTTACTGGATGAACAAGTCGAATTGTCTCTCACGCACGTCTTACTGGGCGGCAGTCATGTTGCCCATGAGTTGGCACTGCGAGCAACACAGCAGGGCATTGAAACTTGGCTAGGCTATGGCATGACAGAAGCGGCCTCTACCGTAACGGCAAAGCAAATCGATAGCGTCAGTAACGCGGGCCACCTATTGCAAAATCGCGATATTAAGCTGGTGGAAGAGCGTATTTATATCGGCGGGAAAACGCTAGCAGCAGGTTATTTCAAGCAAGGCTCTGTTAATTCACTTCTGAATGAAAATGGTTGGTTCGACAGTAAGGATCTCGGAGAGTGGCAAGGCGATGAACTCAAGATCATTGGTCGAGCAGATAACCAATTTATCTCTGGCGGTGAGAATGTTCACTGTGAAGAAATTGAAGCGGTACTGAACCAAATCGAGGGTATTTCGCAAAGCATTGTTGTGCCGGTAGAAGATGTTGAATTTGGACACCGGCCAGTGGCGGTGATTCAAACAGAGTCGTTACTGGACAAAGCTCAATACGAACAACATCTGCAAACTAAGTTAGAAAAATTCAAATGGCCAGTGGCGTATTACGCAATGCCTCAAACCCTGTTGGGTGGAGGAATCAAAATCTCGCGCAAAGCGTGAAAGACTGGTTAAAAAATGAAGTGCAAAACGGTGACTAAGCGTTATTGCACTTCAGGGGGATGTGGTGATGGTGAGTCACCACAATTCTTTAGTTAGCGAGCGCGAGTTTCATCTGCTCAGCTACCTTGTCTACTTTTCCTAGACCGATGATCACTTGTAAGCCGCCTTTACCAATCATGACTACACCAGCAGCACCCAATTGTTTGAGCTTAGCTTCGTCAGCTAGGGATGAATCTTTTACAGTCAAACGAAGTCGAGTAATACAGTTGTCCACTTCTAGGATGTTGTCTGCACCGCCAATTGCTGCGATGTAGTCTTTTGCTAGCTCGCCAATATTCTCGGTGACTTCTTTTCCATGTCCTCACCACGACCCGGCGTACGCAAGTTGAACTTGATGATCGCGAAGCGGAATACGCTGTAGTAAATCGCAAAGAAGACTAAACCTTGTGGGATCAGCATGTACCATTTGGTTGCCAGTGGGTTTTGGCTTGATAGCACGAAGTCAACGAAACCTGCTGAGAAACCAAAGCCCGCCATCCACTGCATGCTTGCTGCAATGTACATTGAGATACCAGTCAGAACCGCGTGAATTAGGTACAGCACTGGCGCTAGGAACATAAAGCTGAACTCTAGAGGCTCTGTAATACCAGTGAAGAAGGACGCCATTGCCGCAGCTAGCATGATAGAGAACACTTTGGTTTTGTTTTGCTTATCAGCACAGTGATAAATCGCAAGAGCCGCGCCTGGCAGACCAAACATCATGATTGGGAAGAAACCTGCTTGGTACATACCCGTTTGGCCAACTACAGCTGTCCCGTTAGCAATAGACTGTGCGCCGCCTAAGAAGTTTGGAATGTCGTTGATACCAACCACATTCAAACCAGAAGACAGGGTAAAGCGCGTGGTGCATGCCGATTGTTAGCATTAGACGGTTAAAGAAGCCAAATAAACCGGCGCCAACCGCACCCATGGATTCAAGTTTGGTTCCGAAAATAATTAATGCATCGTAAATCACAGGCCATACGTAAAGCAGAACAAAAGCCAACACCATACCTGCGATAGAGGTGAGGATTGGTACTAGGCGTTTGCCACTAAAGAACGCCAGCGCTTTTGGTAGCTCGACTCCGGAGTAACGGTTGTAGATTTCAGCGGAGATAATACCCACCAAGATACCGATAAACTGGTTGTTGATTTTGTTGAACGCATCAGGCACTTCGTCAGCACTAATATCCATTAGCTGTGTGACGGCACCCGGTGCCAGTAGTGTTGTCAGTACCATAAAGCAGATAAAGCCAGACAGTGCTGCTGAGCCGTTTTTATCTTTGCTCAATCCGAAAGCGACACCAACGGCGAACAGTACCGCCATGTTATCGATGATGGCTCCGCCTGATTTAATGAGGAATGCCGCTAAGACACTTTCAGAGCCCCAGCCGACCGGATCTATCCAGTAGCCAATCCCCATTAAGATTGCCGCAGCGGGTAAGGTCGCTACCGGAACCATTAATGCCTTACCGACTTTTTGCATGTAGCCGAGTATATTCATATTTGCCCCTATAATTTTAATGCCGCCTAAAACATGATCTATGTTTGAAAGTGACGTTTTTATTTAGTTTCTAAGGGTTATTTGAAACTTAATTATCGACGCAAACAAACGAATTCACTACTATCATGAATTAATATTTTTAATGTATGGTCGATCATGGCAAACCAACAGTTACTGCTTCGAAACCTTCATACCTTTAGCATCGCAGCGAAGTATCTTAGCTTTACGCAGGCAGCAAAAGAGCTGCACTTAACTCAAGGAGCCGTAAGCCATCGCATCAAAGTGCTAGAACAGGAGCTTGGTTTCTCTCTGTTTGTTCGAGGCACTCGCAAACTCGAACTGACATCAGAAGGGCATCGATTTCAAAAAACGTTATCTACGTCACTCAGTACCATTTTTAATGAGATTGAAGAGATTAAGTCGACGGACTTGGTGGGTGAGCTCAACATTGCTGCATCGCCAGGTTTTTGAATGGATGGCTGATGCCTCGTATTGCGGATTTCCAACGTCATTTCCCGGGGTTTAACCTCAACCTTTTCGCCCAAGAAAACCAACTCGATTTGGTGACCAATCAGATTGATGTAGCCATTTTTTACGATACGGATCATTTGGTTGATGTGTATCGCCAGCGATTATTTGGCGAAAAGTACATTCCGGTCTGTACGCCTCAGTACATGAAGGAACTGAATATTCTGGAAGATGGTATGAAGTCACTCCGACGGATTAACTTTATTCATGCTCTCGGTTCGGATGTATGGCAGCGATGGGTGACTTATATGGAGCTGGATATCGATATTTTCCAGCACTTTTACTGTGTGAGTCATCGTGATATGGCAGTGCTAGCAGCAAGAAATCACGTCGGGGTCGCGATGGGGCGCTATCGATTCGTCAAAGACTTTTTAGATAAAGGTGAACTGGTCAGCCCTTATCCGATGATGGATACCCAGCTGGGGTATGACTTAGTTTGCCCTTCAGGCTACGAGCATCGACCTAAAGTGAAAACCTTTATCTCTTGGATAGAAAGCCAACTTAGTTGATTTCGCAATGAATTAGTCGAAAAGGGAATTTCGTATCCTTATAACTCTGAATCATAATCATGCTCAAAGATTAAGGAATAAAGCATAAGGTTCAGGATGATCAAGTTAGTGTTAGCGGCAGCGGTGTTGTTACAAATTGGCGTGGCGATGAGTACGCAGGGGTTAACGCGCTCATTGGCTGAGTTAACTGCTTTTCTTGTCGCGATCGCATTAGTGTTGGTACACAAAAACCAAAGCACGCGAAAAGTCGAGTCAACCCAGCCTCAGAAAACCACTTAAGGTTTAGTTGAGAAGTAACCAGCCTAAAGACGTAGTAGAAATCAGTACCCACAACGTGACGCCAAACAGTAATGGCTTTGCGCCTGCTGACTTTAGTTTCGATACTGAAATACTGCAACCAATCAAGAACAGACACACCACAAGGGCTTGCTTAGCAATGGCAAAAATGCTTTGGTACACCACTTCAAATTGTGGGAAGAAGTCGCTGAATGCAATTGCAGCGCAATACCAGAAAATGAAGTAAGGAATCACTAACTTACTCTTACCTTCCTCTCCGTTACCGCGAGAAAAATCACAGCACTCACTAGCGCGACAGGAATGATCCACAATGCGCGAGCAAGCTTCAATGTTGTTGCCGTGGTTAGTGCTTCTTCACCGTATGCAGATGCTGCGCCCACAACGGAAGACGTATCGTGAATCGCAATCGCAGCCCAGGTTCCGAACGTATGCTGATCCAAGCCGATCGCATGACCAATCACAGGGAAGATAAACAGCGCCAGAGAGTTGAGCACAAAAACGGTCGCTAGAGCTAAACCAATTTGTTCATCTTTGGCTTTGATCGCAGGTGCGACGGCAGCAATCGCACTACCACCACAAATGGCTGTACCAGAAGCAATTAAATACGCCGTTGTGCGTTCGAGTTTTATTGCTTTGGCGATCATCATGCCGATCACAAGCGTGCCAAGGATGGTCGCGATGATAAGACCAATACCATCAGAAGTGACGGCGAGAGCTTGTTCAAAGTGAATACCGAAGCCTAAACCAATGATCGAATAGGAAAGCAGCTTCTTAGTAAAAGAGGCAATAGGAAGTTCAGTTGGTACTAGCTAAAACTCGCCAGTAGAAAACCGATCACAAGCGCAATAGGAGAGGACACAAAAGGGGTCAAACAAAACAGCAGTGCCAATCCAAAGGGGATATTCTTTGTATTCAAGGGTGTCGTTCGTTGTTATGAGTTAAAGCGTGAAGTATACAGTAACGCTTTGGGTCAGAAAGTCTTAATGAATTGAACATATGTTCAGTAAAACTAAACACATGTTCAACATTCCAAAATTATCTTGTGGTGAATCTAGCGCCAGTCGCCGCGAAGCGCTTGCACCTTTTCAAACATAGCTTGTGCACTGGCTTGCTTTGGATCAACAGGCGTGCCTGCTTCGATTTCTAACTTAGACCAGAAACGCGTTGGTAGCCCTTTGCACGCGCGGCCTTTTGCACGGCTGAAATAGCTGCCCCACAAGCCTTTTAGCGCCATTGGAATGACGGGGACTGGACTGCGACGAAGTATAATATCGATACCGCGCATGAACTCGTTCATCTCACCATCAGAGGTTAGCCGCCCTTCAGGGAAGATACACACAATATGACCTTCACTCAGTGCTTTCTCGACATCATTGAATGCACGGCGGATAGACGTTCGGTTACTTGCAGAAATAGGGATCACTCCAGCTCGACGAAGGAAGCGTCTTAGTGGAGGGAGGTTTGCGTAGTCTTCTTCCATCACAAATCGAATCAGGCGAGGACAGACTGCACTTAATAGCAGTGAGTCCATGTAGCTGACATGGTTACAGACGATCAACGCACCACCGTGTTCTGGAAGGTGATGTAAGTTCTTATGCTTTACTCGGTATATGGTGTGAGTGACCACCCACATCGCAAAGCGCACCACAAAGATAGGGATCTGCAGGAAGATGTATGCAGCGACCAAAAATTCAGGATTGCCAGAAGCGCGAACAGTTGAGGAATGCTCATCTCAAGCACGCTCAGGCAAACAATGCCCAATACAGCGCTGCCGACCATGAACAGAGAGTTAAAGATGTTCAAGCCAGCAATCACTTGTGCTCGTTCTGTCTCTTTCGCTCGGTGTTGCATCAGGGCATAAAGTGGGACGATAAACAAACCACCCGAAATACCGATCATCAGTAAGTAGAAGAAAAGAGGCCAGAAAGCGTCATAGCTAACGAACTCTGCGAAAGTGTGGAATCGAGGTAAGTCCGTTGGAATCGATGTTGCCATCAAGAAACCGAAAATGGTGATCCCCAAAGCACCGATCGGTACGATACCCACTTCGATGCGGTGATTCGACAGCCAGTTACACGCCATAGAGCCGACAGCAATACCTACTGAGAAAAGTGCTAAAAGAAAAGAAACCGCGCTTTCGGTGCCGTTCAAGTAGACCTTAGTGAAGTTAGGGAACTGAGTCAGATAAGCCGCACCTAAGAACCAGAACCAGCTGATTGCCATGATGCATTGAAAGACAATTCGATCAGACTTCGCGATGGAAAGCGTTAGTTTGGTTTGCTTGTAAGGTTGCCACTTGAATTGAATATCTGGTGCGCCTGCTGAAGCAAAAGGGATAAAGCGGCTGGAGAGGTAGCCTAGCACTGCAAAAATGACAACGCAGAATGCTGCGAGATATTTGGCATTGTCTGCGGATGCGATAAGACCTGCGCCCAGCGTACCGACCAAAATCGCGATAAACGTACCCGCTTCGACTAAGGCGTTACCTGGGACTAGTTCTTTCTCGTTGAGCTGCTGAGGAAGCAGTGCGTATTTGACCGGCCCAAAGAATGCGGATTGCGTGCCCATCAAGAAAAGCAGCAAGAGCAGCACGCCGTAGCTTTCAGTGATGAAACCAATCGCGCCCAGTAGCATGATGCCGATTTCAAACAGCTTAACCTTACGAATAAACCAAGACTTCTCGTATTTATCAGCTAGCACCCCTGCGGATGCGGAAAATAAGAAGAAAGGCAGTATAAATAAGCCTGCCGCTAAGTTAATAAACAGGTTGCTAGAGATCGGTAGTGCACTAGAGCCAGCAAAGGCCACAAACAGCAGCAGTACGTTTTTGAATATGTTGTCGTTGAAAGCTCCGAAAAACTGGGTGACAAAATAAGGGAGGAACTTTCGCTGCCTAAGCAAAGACGACTGGCTGTCTGATGACATGAATAATCCTTTATTACCAGCTGATCAGGTAGTTTGAAATCAGGTTATCAATAAGCTCTTTACCGTCAATTGGTTCACTAGAGAAAAACTTATCATCGACGCTTAGTAGCGTGATTCCATGTACCCCAGACCATAAAACGCGACTTGCTTGCAACACTTCAGATTCGGTTCGGTGTGGTGCAATTTGCGCAAGCAGAGATTCCAACATGCCAGTCATGCCGTCGATGCGTTTTGCATGCCACTCTGGAAGCTCCGCACCATTCATGTTGTGCTCAAAGACCAGTTGCCAGCGATGAGGATGTTTTTGTGCGAAGTCGTGGTAACAGTAGGCCAGTTCAAAAAGTGCCTGATGAGTATCCTTACTATTTTTTGTCGCGGCTACGGCTTCTTGTTGCAACTCATCCAGAGTTTGGGCCACAGCATGTAAAAGCAGCAGGTTGTAGTTACCAAAGATATTAACGAGCGTGCTTGGTACGTAACCAATCATGTTCGCAATCTTACGAAGACTAAGCTCGTGGTAAGAATTCTCGTCTAAAAAGTCTTTGACTGTGGAAAGCGTCAAGTTGACTAGCTCTTCTCTGGTGTGATCGTTTCTGCGCGCCATAATTTAAAACTACTTATTGAACATCGTTCAATATGATAGTCAGCTACTGATTGAGCGTCAATGACGCAAACAAGTCATAAACCTATGGGTTGGCAATATTCTGATACATGTCTTCTATTATGGAATGTTTCATTGTTGTATCTGACGGAGTATGATGGTCACATCTCATATTTAGCGTGCTACTGATATTGGATGCTTGTTCATCACATTGTTCGGCAGCACAGTTAAGTACCTATCGTCAATTTTAAGGATAACGATGAAACGTTTATTTTCGATTGTCGCCCTACTGATGTTTACCGTTGCTGTAACACCTATCGCGGAAGCGAAGAAGTTTGGTGGTGGTAAGTCGTTCGGTAAGAGCTATAAAACGGCTCCTGCTCCTAAACAGCAGCAACAAAACACAAACACCATTGGTAAAGAACAAGGTGCTAAATCGTCAAGTAAGAAAGGCCTGATGGGCGGCTTACTTGGTGGTCTTCTTGCTGGTGGTCTATTGGCAGCATTCTTTGGTGGTGCGTTCGAAGGTATCCAGTTTATGGATATCCTGATCATTGGTTTGATTGCATTTGTTATCTTCAAACTGATGCGCGGCATGCTTGGTGCTAAGCAAGGCAGTATGAATCAGCATCGTCAACAGCCAGCATTTGGTGGTAACACTTCTAAGTTCGAGCAACCAAACATGCAGAACTTTGAGCAACAACCAAACACAAAAGCAGGTGGTTTTGGCGGTTTCGGTGCACAAACTGACATCCCGCATAACTACCCACCGGGTTTTGACCAAGCAGCATTCATTAATGGCTCTCGTGAGCACTACCGAATCCTGCAAGGTGCTTGGAACCACAACCAACTTCATACGATTGAAGAGTACGTTTCTCCAAGCCTATTTGAAGACTTGAAAGCAGAACGTGCGAAGCTAGATGGCGAGCAACACACCGATGTGATGTATGTAGATGCGGAAATCGTTCGTGCTGACTACGATGCGAACAAAGCACAGCTTAGCCTGCAATTTAGCGGTCGTTACCGTGATGCAGAGGAAGGTATCGAAGAAGACATCGAAGATATCTGGCACTTAGAACGTGACCTAACGGTACCAAATGCACCTTGGTTGATTGTTGGTATTCAAGGTTAATCACCAACAGCGTTCAATTTAGCTTAGTAAAATCCGTTTTGAGCGGGATTTTTAATCGTCTGGAGATCAGAGAATATCTGGCACTTAGAACGTGACCTAACGGTACCAAATGCACCTTGGTTGATTGTTGGTATTCAAGGTTAATCACCAACAGCGTTCAATTTAGCTTAGT
>LZQR01000175.1_pt1 | contig 17787 bp, 21 predicted proteins | sample 768601 | NCBI WGS metagenome assembly LZQR01 (sample SAMN05207299, study PRJNA324521) | oil field metagenome | isolation source: sample BH-FW-24 from oil reservoir | place: India: Bombay High | collected 2015-12-04
GAATGGAACGTTCAGGATCAAGCAGGCATTAAAAAGGCGCACAGTGCGTGCGCCTCTGCCTCGTGACTCAATCCGTGAGTATGCGAATCGGGAAGACTATTGATGCGTCCCGAACAAATGACGAGGAATTTCTGTAGGGTTTGAATCCATCCAAATTGTGTGTAAAACCTCACATCCCTCCTTCTGAAGCAGTCATGTTGCTTTACACTTAAAGCATGGTTCATTTCGCTCAGAAAACAAGTTTTACCAATAAAAAAATAGCGCCGAATATGGGACCAATAGCACAATATTAATCAATATTTATACAATTGATACTTGAACTGCTCAATAGTGGAAAGCTAAATTGCATCTTTATTGATTAGGTCTAGACTCTCGTGAGCGTATAATTTCTTTCGTCCCTTCCAATTAGTAGTCTAGGAGAATCTGTTAATGATCAAACGCGAGAGAATTGTGAAATCTGTGTTAGCGCACGTACCGAAAGATGCGATTAACCAGTTTGTCTCTCGAGGGTCAACGCCAACATCATTTTCCGTCCTCTTTATGGCGGCGATTGTTGGTACGCTAGCAGGCCTTGTTGGAACCTACTTTGAAATTGCCGTTCACTTTGTGTCAGAAACTCGTACCGAGTGGTTAAAAAGCGAAATCGGTAGCGTACTGCCTTTGTGGCTCGCTGCAATTTTGATCAGTGGCGCATTAGCGTTCATCGGTTACTACCTTGTGAACCGTTTTGCCCCTGAGGCATCAGGCTCTGGTATTCCAGAAATCGAAGGTGCAATGGATAACATTCGCTCCGTTCGTTGGTGGCGAGTGATCCCAGTAAAATTCTTTGGCGGTATGGGTGCACTTGGCTCAGGTATGGTACTAGGTCGCGAAGGTCCAACAGTACAGATGGGCGGTGCGGTTGGTCGTATGGTTACAGACATCTTCCGAGTAAAGACGATGATACCCGTCACTCTCTATTGGCATCCGGTGCGCCGGTGGCTTAGCGGCAGCATTTAACGCACCGTTGGCAGGCATCATGTTTGTGGTTGAGGAGATGCGCCCTCAGTTTCGTTACTCTTTGATTTCCATTCGTGCGGTGATCATCTCAGCCATCATGGCGAACATTGTGTTTCGAGCCATCAACGGTCAAGAAGCCGTTATCACCATGCCACAATACCAATCTCCTGAATTGCAATCGTTGTGGTTGTTCCTGCTTCTCGGTTCTTTGTTCGGCGTGTTTGGTGTTGTATTCAACAAACTGATAACCATTGCACAAGACAGCTTTGTTGCATTGCATAAAAACGACCGTAAACGCTACCTAATCACAGGTACCATTTTAGGCGGCGTATTTGGTCTGTTGCTGCTTTACGTGCCACAGCTTACCGGTGGTGGTATTGGCTTGATCCCAGATATTACCAATGGTAATTACTCGATCTCGATTTTAGTCATGCTGTTCGTTGGTCGCGTGATTACCACCCTACTTTGTTTCGGCTCTGGTGCGCCTGGTGGTATTTTTGCACCAATGCTGGCGCTTGGTACTCTCTTTGGCTACGCATTCGGTGCCAGTGCAGACATGCTGTTGCCTTCACTGACTATCGAGCCGGGTGTATTCGCAATTGCAGGCATGGGGGCGCTATTTGCAGCAACAGTGCGTGCACCGATTACTGGTATCTTGCTAGTTATCGAGATGACGAATAACTACTACCTAATCTTGCCACTCATTATTACCAGTTTAGGCGCAGTCATCGTAGCGCAGTTACTTGGCGGACAACCGATTTACAGCCAATTGTTACATCGTACGCTTAAAAATGACAAACTACGTCAACAAGACCTACCAGAAAACCAAGCATAAGTTGATATATCCAAGTAACTTCGAGATGCTTGGCTAAACAGGCTCCAAATTATCTTCCACATAAGATGTTAGTTTGGAGCCAGTAATTCTGCGCTTTGCATCTCTCTACAAAATTTCCCTACCAAACTCACAAATTCCGATTCTCTGATATTTACTTATAATATTTAAGGGTAACGACTCATGAATATTGTTAGTATTCGCGGCTCAAATTAGAGTGATTCACCCAATCTCGGAGTAGTTTTGAACTGGAGAAGACTTGTACAGTTTTACAGTGTCCCGCCTTCGCAAGCGGCTTTGGCACTGGGTATGATCGGGCTTGGACAAGCTTGGGCCTTATACATTCCTGACATTGGCGAACCGATAAGACCATTTCTTGCTGCACTTGGTGCATTGCTCCTCACTCCAGTTCTGCTGAAATACGCCACCAGCCTCGCCTATTTATGACGGACATCAAGCACCCGCTGAGCGGCAGCTTAATGGCTCCGATGAGTATGGCGTTACTCATGCTATGTGACTACCTTGCTGCGGTTGCACCAATCGTAGCTTATCCGCTTTGGTTTATGGCGGTGTTACTTCACTTTACGATGATGGTGTTGTTCTTTGGTTTCCAGATCATGAACTTCAAGATGTCGAACATCGTGCCAAGTTGGTTCTTATATCCTGTTGGTTTGATCAGCTCTTCCCTTGCAGGTTCTCAATTCGGCCATAATGTGTTTTCTGAAACCTTGGCGATGATGTGCATTGGCATTTACTTCTTTATGTTGCCATTAGTGCTTTATCGCCTTGTGTTCTTTGGTTCTCTTCCGCGTCGCGCACGCCCAACATTGGCGATCATGGCAGCTCCGGTGAACTTGTCTTTAGCGGCTTATTTGGTCAACTTTGGCGAGCCAGATCCGATACTAACAGGCGCATTAGCAGGCATCGCAATCACTATGACGTTGTTGATTTACCTGTGTTATTTCCGTTTGATGCGCTTGAAGTTCCAGCCATCTATTGCTGCAGCAACCTTCCCTTCTGTTATCAGCGCGATTGCGATGCATCGTCTTACCACTTTTTTGCAGAATCTTACCCACAGTGGCATTGGTTACATGATTTTGGATTTCTTGAATTAAGTGTTGCCACCGTGCTCGTGATTTGGGTTTCCGCTGGCTATGTAAAATGTACTGGCCAGAACTCATCAGCACACCCTCCAAGCAAATGTAAAAAAGGATGGCGTTTGCCATCCTCTTAGAATATTGCTTTGTTACTTAGCGTAAACCGTGCAGAAACTCGGCACGCGTTGCTGGGTTGCTTTTGAAGATGCCACCCAATGCTGTTGTTGTCGTTTCGCTAGTTGCATCCATCACACCACGAGATTTCACGCAGTAGTGTGTTGCGTCAATCGTCACTGCCACATCATCAGACTCAAGCAACGTTTGAAGTGCAACAAGAATCTGCTGAGTCATACGCTCTTGAACTTGTGGACGCTGGGCAAAGAAGCGAACGATACGGTTGATCTTTGATAGACCAATGATCTTGCCACGTGGAATGTAAGCCACAGCAGCTTTGCCATCGATGGTCACAAGGTGGTGTTCACAAGTACTGGTCACTGTGATGTCCTTCACGCGCACCATTTCGCTCACGTTCATCTTGTTTTCAATCACCGTGATTTTCGGGAAGTTGGAGTAATCCAAACCAGAGAAGATTTCATCAACGTACATCTTAGCAATGCGGTGAGGTGTTTCCTCTAAACTATCGTCAGTAAGGTCAAGTTGAAGTAGACCTAAGATCTCACGCATGTGGTGTTCGATCTTCTCTTTCTTCTCTTCACGACTTACGTTGTTTGGACGCATTGGCGTTTCCAAACCGCGTTGCTCTAGCGCTTCTTTTACTAACTTCGCTGACTCGCTAAGACCTGACATTCCACTTCCTCTTTTGTTACTTCCGCTTTGATACGAACCCAATCAAAATTGCATTCATACTTTTCGGTTTGAGCTGCTCAGTTCGTGTCTTCACACCAAGGCACATCAAATGTAGGTACTGAGCTGATTTTCTTGAGCTCCGCAGGTTTTTTACCCCTTTCGGATGGCTGACAAGGATACTCGGATTTTTGAATAATTACACCCATATTTTATAGGTGGACATTCTTACTCGGTCCCCTTTTTATGGTAAAGTTGCCACAAAACAAAAGAACACAGGATTTTCTCAATGGGCTGCTGCGACGCACCTGGCTTGATGCCAATTGAAGAAGCGATGGACAAAATGCTATCGCGAATCAAACCTATCCAAACTACGCTTTCTCTTCCACTTGCTGAAGCACTCGGTTTTGTACTGGCAGAAGACATCTTGTCTCCTATTCACGTACCGCCATTCGATAACTCAGCAATGGATGGTTACGCAATTCGCATTCAAGATCTTGAGTCATCTTCTGTATTGCCTCTAGCAGGTAAATCATTTGCAGGACAACCTTTTGAAGGTGAATGGCCACAAGGTACCTGTGTTCGCATCATGACTGGCGCAAAAATCCCTGAAGGTTGCGACGCCGTTATCATGCAAGAAAACACAGAAGTGACGGATGCTGGCATTCAGTTCAACCAAACTGACGTGAAGCCGCAAAACAACATCCGCCCAACAGGTGACGACATCAAGCAAGGCGACATCGTGCTTGCACAAGGTGCGCGTTTAACACCTCGCGATATTCCGATGATTGCGTCTCTTGGTGTAAGCCATGTGACAGTAGTGCGTAAACCAAAAGTTGCTTTTTTCTCTACTGGTGATGAGCTTAAACCACTAGGCGAACCATTAGACGAAGGTCAGATCTACGACAGCAACCGTTACGGTATTAAACCGCTTATCGAGAACTTCGGTTGTGAGGCGATTGATCTTGCATCATTCCAGATTGCCCAGAGACTCTGAAAGCAACTTTTGAACAAGCGCAAACGTTGCTGATGTCGTTGTTACCTCTGGTGGTGTTAGCGTCGGCGAAGCGGATTACACCAAGGACATTCTTGAAGAGCTTGGTGAAATTGGTTTCTGGAAGCTAGCAATCAAGCCGGGTAAACCTTTCGCATTTGGTAAGCTAAGTACAGCTTGGTTCTGTGGTCTGCCGGGTAACCCGGTTTCCGCCGTACTTACCATGTACGTACTTGTTCAACCAATGCTTGCAAAACTTGCAGGCCATACAGAATGGAAAGCACCTGAGTCTATTCCTGCAACAACCAAAACCGCCTTTAAGAAAGCGCCAGGTCGTACCGATTACCAACGTGGCATCTATACATTGGAAGATGGCAAGTTTGTAGTTGAAACAACCGGAAACCAAAGCTCTGGTGCATTCCGCTCCATGAGCCTAGCGAACTGTTTTGTTGTGTTAGAGCGCGAGCGCGGCCGTGTGGAAGTAGGTGAAACGGTTCAGATCCAACTATTCAACTCAACCCTATACTAGGAAATCGTTGTGGATATTCTTTCCGATCAGGAAATGCTGCGTTACAACCGCCAAATCATTCTTCGTCAATTTGACTTTGAAGGGCAAGAGGCGCTCAAACAAGCGTCAGTATTGATGCTTGGTGCTGGCGGCTTAGGTTGTGCATCAAGCCAATATTTGGCCACTGCCGGTGTCGGTAAAATCACGCTGATTGATGATGATATCGTCGAGTTGTCTAACCTTCAGCGCCAAGTACTGCATCACGATGCGGATATTGGCCGTAAGAAGGTAGAGTCGGCGGCAGATGCACTACGCGAACTTAACCCGCACATCATTGTAGATACCATCGCAAAGCGTCTTGATGATACAGAGCTAAAAAGCTTGATCGAACAGCACACGATTGTTGTTGATGCATCAGATAACGTCGATACGCGTAATCAACTTAACCGCCTATGTTTTGCGACCAAAACACCGCTAATTTCAGGCGCCGCATTCGCATGGAAGGCCAAGTGAGCGTGTTTACTTACGATGACCCAGCACAACCATGTTACCAGTGCTTGAGTGCCCTTTTGGCAGTGGCGCATTAAGCTGTGTCGAAGCCGGAGTCATGGCGCCTGTTGTTGGTATTGTTGGCGCAGTACAAGCGATGGAAGCGATTAAAGTGATAGCTGATTACGGCCAACCAAAGAAAGGCAAAATTCTGATTTTGGATGCGCTCAGCATGTCTTGGCGAGAAATGAATCTGATGAAAATGCCAACCTGTCCAGTTTGCAACTAACCGGCTTACAACTAACCACCTTATATCAATAAGCCCGCTTTTGCGGGTTTATTTTGACTTCTGCAAAACAAAAACCGCCCGATAAGGGCGGAAAGTCAGCTAGGCGACTGAACAAACAAAGGAACTTTAAATACTAAGAGCAACTCACTTCAGACACTGAGCTACTCTCATACTCATTTCTCAGGTCGATGCCCGTTTGATAATCGACGATATCTTCAATAGTGAGTACTGGCATTCCATGGCGCATTGCTCAAACTTCTGGCTGAGCATCAATCGCTCTTTCTACCCTTTGAACTGGAGTGCCAAACTCATCTAGTAGTGACGTTGAGCTCATAGTTTCTCCTCCTTGATACTAATTACAAATAAGCGAACGCATCCGCATAAAGTTGCTCTGGTTCTGCCCCTCTTTTGTCACAGAGCCAGTCACGAGCGACTTCAACCATTTTGCAAGGACCACAAAGGTAGATATCGAACTCAGATAAGTTACGGAAGTCACTCATCACACAATCCAACACCTTTCCTTGCTTAGCGTATTGGGGACAAGTTGATATTTCAGTGACTGGTACGTAACTGACATTTTTGTTTTCAAGCGCAATATCCACCAGTTCGTCATGCACATACAGGTTATCCATATCCTTGGCACCCCAATAGACGTAAATCGGCTGGGTAAACCCTTGCTCCAAGCTATTTTTCAAAATACTTAGGGTGTAAGACATACCGGTCCCTCCTGCGATCAATAACAAGGGTTTAACACTCTCATCACGCAGCCAAGCCTCGCCTCGCGCCTCACTTACTTCAACCATGTTGCCGCAAATCCACGAATTCGTGAGTTCTTCCATCACAAGCGTATTTTTCTTACTGATATCTGAGCCACCAATATGCAGTTCTAAGAACTCTCCATTAGAAGGACATGAGGCTATAGAGAACGGTAAACTACCAAAGCTTAAACTGACGTTAATGTACTGCCCAGCCCTAAATACAAGAGGCTGATCCGGCTTGAGCAATACTCGGAATATGAAGTTAGTCAACGGCTCAATTTTTTCTATCGAACATAGCATCTCAGTTGCCTCCTTCATTATTAGCTGTAAACGCTTGAGACATACTGAGAGATCTCCCCTTGATACCCCGCGTCTGAGGAGTTACCGTGAAAATCAAGTCATTGATTTCTATCCTCGCTGCGATATTTTCCTGCTTAACCGCTGAAAGTACTTCCATATAAATGCCTCTATTAGTTAGCGCTATCGCGCGAAAAGAATGGTGATATAAGGGGCATCGCTGCCCCTTCAGCATCGTTTAAACGTTACGAGTGGTATTTGACGATGTTGGCGTTTACCACATCGATAACCGCTCTTTGCTGCGCTTTATCTTCCATCGACTCAAAAGACATCAATAGGTCCGCGGCACCACAACACTCAATCGCAACTCGCGCTGCCTGAGTACTTTCTTCATAAGTACCGATGGCATTTTCTGACAACAGCTCTACCATTTTTTGCTCAAAGTCGTATTTGGGTAAGATTCACGGACAAACTCTTCCAAATACAGGCGTGCTTCTGCCCTTGCTGCTTCACCATCTACATTTTGGTTGACCAACAGCGTCAGCTTGTGTCGAACCTGACTAACATCGACACCATGTGCCTGAGCAACTTCGTGGTACAAACCGGCGTATTCTTTTCTTTGCGCGTTTGAGTCGTCCCATTTAAACACGAGTGGAAGCCCTAACTTAGCCGCCCATTCAACCACTTCTTTGCTCGTCGCATTCACAAATTGCGCAGGACCGCCTTCAGTGTACGCGTGTGGGTTAACAGAGATTTTAGGAAAACTATAAAAATCATTGTTTGGATGGCAGTACCCAGTAGTGAATGCATCATTGATGATCTTGTGACACTCACTGAACAACTGAAACTGAGAATCCGTTGGTCGATTAAAGAAGCGCATATCTGCACTCTTTTCACAATCACTAAAGCCAAAGACAAAACGGCCTTCACTCATTTGGTCGAGTAGACACGCTTCTTCCGCCACACGTACTGGATGATGTGTTGTAATAACGTGGTTCAACGAAGCCACTTTGGCGTTCTTTGTCATACCAAGTAAAAAACCAGCCACTGTTAATGGGGCACCAACCACACCATTGTTCGAGAAATGGTTTTCGTAAACAGCCAACGTGTCAAACTTCAACTGATCTAAGTAATGTGCGGTATCTAACATTTCTTCGATGACTTGATCAGAAGAACGCTTTGAATTCATAAAATTGAGGAAGAATAATCCAAATTTCATGTCTCTTTCCTTTTAGAAAATATTAATTACTGTTTTTCTTTGAGATATGGCATCACATCAGACTGGAATAGCTTCATAGATGCGATAATTTCTTCTTCAGAACCGTTTGCTTCAAAACCAAAACAAATATTTTTAACACCCGTCGGATCGATATCTTGCTGGATAATCGCTATACACTCTCCAGGCGTTTCTAATGGATTGATTACATAGTTGTAATTAATTAGGCAATCAGTGCCTTTCTTGCCTTTCAAAACAAAATCACACTATTGGTCTTATTACAGTCATAAGTTTTTGTTTGGTCAGAATCGCCAAAGATATTGATGACCTTCACACATGATTCGTTCCAATGATTCAAGAAGCAACCATTTCATCCACATAACTAATTAATTTTTTACAAGTGTCTTATCCGATGTATGGCACCAATACAATAAGAAAATGGAACGAGAAACTGAATGATTCGGCTCAACGCCAACAGAACTCACCTTGCATTAGCCATTCATCTTGTATAAGCGTAGAGCCAAATTCGGTATAAATAATGTCGTAGCGAACTCTTAGAGCGAGGGAGCACATTAAAGACCAATTTGCTTCTAGTTTCGTCATTTGTGGTGAATACCCCAAATAAGTAATCAGAGACGGAATATACGCCCCTCTACTTGGATACTCTTCACTCTTCCACACTGCCTCATTGTAGAAAGAAAGTTGATGATGTTATTTACATCTTTGCCATTTAAATAATCATGATTAAAGGTAAATATTTTCCATATCAAGAACTTCCCTTTTGATTTCTTAACATTAATGTCTATCCTCATATTTTCATAGTTAATTTAGAGGCTTCAACCAAATATATTAAACAGATCATATTAGTAGAGATTATTATCATTCAATTTAACTGTAGTTTCATTTATTTATAATTGATTATAACATTTAATAGTTACCTAACTTTCAGATACTTAGTTTTTGGCTTTATCAGCAAGTTAAACATTAAGGGAGTTATACTTATAAACATTGCTTAATGTTATTAATGTTCTCTGCAAAATTATAAAGAAGTATTGATATTCAAGTGCTTGTTACTTCTAACGTTAACTGTAGTTCTTCAATATTACTCTCTCTGAGAAAGTACAGGACTGATGAGAAATGTTCTCGATTGCGTACTCGCGAGCTAGATGTGTGACGGTGTATGCTCGCAACTCTGGCAAAGCGCCGGTTTTGAAAACCAATTTATCCGCTTAAACCGAGTGTCATTTTGAGATTCATATTAAAAATAATGGTGAACGCATATTTAACGCATTGATATACCTAATGTTACCAGTTGGCACACTCCTTTCATTGCATATATCACCAACCAACGATAGGGCGAATTATGGAAGGGACATTATTGCTACTCGGGCTTATTGTGGCGAGCACTTATGTTCAAGCCGCGCCTTTCGATACTTGCCCAAGTAAAGCATACCTATTTCAGTCGACCCCGGTTCAAATCTATGGCGTCAACTTGGTTACGGGCTCTACTACTCTATTAGAAGATGACACAGGTTTAGCTTCAGGTATTAACGGCGTGGGTTTTGACTTCACTGACCGTTACATTTACGGCTATGACACTACAAACAAGAAAATCGTTCGATTAGGTAAAGACTTTCAAGCTGAAACACTCAGTGTTTCGGGTCTGCCTACCGACCACACGTTTTACGTAGGTGACGTTTACAATCACGTGTACTACTTGTATCGCAAAGGAAAAGGCCTATTTTCCATTGACCTATCACCGCTAGATTCTGATCCAAACGCGACGCTAAACATAGTTAGAATCACCTCAACAGCCAGCGTTAACCTGACAGACTTTGCTTTCCACCCGGGTGACGGCTCACTCTACGGCATTGATAACAACTCAGGCATCCTATACGAATTCGACCCAAGCAATGGCAACGCGACTGCCATTGGCGATACTGGTGAGTTAGGCACATTTGGTGCTGGCTATTTTGATGTGAATGGCAACTATTATGTGTCACGTAACGAAGACGGTAAGATCTATCGAGTGGACTTATCTGAAGATAACGCAGTCAACATTGCTGCTGGTATTGTTCCAGCAGTTGAATTTGTCTCTAACGGTCCAAGCTCAAGCCAAAACGATGGGGCTCGTTGCGCGAATGCTCCAGTGATTGATGAAGACGACCCCATCGATTTTGGTGACGCTCCTGATAGCTACAGCACAACACTTGCTTCCAATGGGCCACGCCATGAAGTCGATGATGTCACTTGGTTAGGTGCTGTCGCGCCAGATGGTGACGCTGACGGTCAAGCCAATGACAACTCTGTGGGCACGGCCGATGAAGATGGCGTCGGTTTTGTTTCAGCACTCGATCCGGGCTTAAGCTCCATCATCAATGTCACAGCATCCACATCTGGGTACCTATCTGCTTGGTTTGATTGGAACCGCGATGGCGACTTCGATGATGCAGGCGAACAAGTCTTTGCCAATGAGCTGCTCTCTGCAGGTAATAATCCTCTGCCATTCGTGGTCTCCACTGCCGCTACTGGGGGCGCGAGCTGGAGCCGATTCCGCTTCAGCCAACAAACGGGATTGAATTACTATGGCGGCTCTACATCTGGTGAGGTAGAAGACCATCCTATCACTATTACTGATAATGGATGCGTAATAGAGTACTTCCCAAGCACAGAAGGCTACGCGATCGTCGCTTATGAAGATAACTGGCCATACACTGCTGACTACGATATGAATGATGTAGTCGTGAAGTTCCGTATCACCGAAACCAGCCATGCTGATCATGTCGAAAATATCCTAATTACCGGTGAATTAGTCGCTTACGGTGCGGGTTACAAAAACGGTTTCGCAATCCGTCTACCCGGAGTTTCAAGAACCGCCATTGAAAATAAACTCACTACGCTGTCCTTCAACGGTGTGGAACAAGCATCAAACGGTTTGGAAAGTATTTCTAACGAAGCAATTTTCATCATCAGTGAAGACTTGAGCACGCACGCCGCAAGCAGCTGTAGCTATTTCAGAACCGAGTCTGGTTGTTATGACAGCGTTTCACTTACCTTTACTCTGAATGTCTACTTCACTGAAGATTCTGACCGCTCAGCCATTCAAGCTATGCCATACGACCCGTTCATATTTGCAACTCCGGGGATCTACCATGGCGATGGCATTACGTTCCAACCAGGTCGAAAGTGGGAAGTACACCTAGCTGACCAGGCACCAACAGAACAATTTGACGACCAAAACCTCTTCGGCGTCGGCGTTGATGCAAGTGACCCTGCACAAGGTAAGTACTTCAAAACCGCCAACAACTTACCATGGGCGCTATTGATAGTAGAGGATTGGAATTGGCCTCTTGAGCGTGTCGATATGGTGGACGCTTATCCTCAATTCCAAACTTGGGCAGAATCTGCTGGCGAACAAAGCACTGACTGGCATACGGCTCCAGCACCAAACAAATGCTACATTCCATAGGAGATAACAGCCCCCCAGCGCCTCCGCAAAATACCCAAGCAAAGTTGCTTCTGTTCCACTCGATAAAGGTACAGCGAACATTGACTTTAACGTCTCTGATAGCCAAGCGCCTGGTTGTTGAAATTTGGTTCTATGATGGCAGCGCCCAATCCAGAGAGTCATTACTTCTGGTGACAGTTCTTGGGTCATGTAGCCGAATAGGAGTAAGGTCTAGAAAACGACCTTCCAATATAATTCCTCACTCTTTTACTTCAAAATCGCATCGTTCTTTTGAACATGCGATTTTTTGTTGTAAAACAGTAGGGTTACTCATTTGGCGGGAAAATACGTTGGACAATCCGAAAACCTTCATTTTGGTCTTTGTTGCTGCCATCGTCGCATTATGTCTGGCCCTGTGGCTAACATCTTCTGATGAAACACAGACCATTACCGCAACCGTCATTTCAAATACGTTAACACAATCACTCGATGGTCAAAGACGTTATCTAACGATTGAATCGGAAGAATCAGGAATCAAACGCGTCGCTGTACCAACTTCCACCCATTGCCCTAAAGGTGCATTGGCAACATTCAGCCAACCAACAGATTCACTCTTCGAGCAACCGCTCACGTTTTTAAGCTGTGAATAAGCTTACTCTTCACAGTTATTTAAGGCGCCATACTACTTTGAGGAAACAAAAGACGATGCAAGCACTGATCAGTACTGAAGAACTTAATAGCCTACTCGACAAACCTAACGTCAAACTCCTCGACGCGAGTATTGCGTTTCAAATCCCTTCAGAAGGCGAAAAAGTTAAAGATAAGTGGCTTCCTAATTCCCTACGCTTTGATTACGACAACGACTTTTGCTTACCTGATTCATCTCTGCCACATATGATGCCAACAGAAGAAGGCTTCAACCAAAGCGCGCAACAGCTCGGATTGAACAACGAAGATTTGATCGTGGTATACGACAACTCAGGGACACTTGCCGCACCAAGAGCATGGTGGATGTTCAGAGCAATGGGTCATGAGAATGTTCGAGTTCTGAACGGCGGTCTTCCCGCTTGGATTAAAGCTGAGCTTCCTGTTACGAGTGCTTTATCGCAACCAAGCGGAAAAGGTAACTTTTCAGGCAAGCTCAACCAAGAAGCGTTTTTGAACGCCCAAGCTGTGCTTGCTCATTCGAATAACCAAAGTGCAAACATCATCGATGCAAGAGCCAAAGCCCGCTTCCTTGGTGAAGTGCCAGAACCACGAGAAGGGCTACGCAGTGGGCATATTCCAAATTCGGTTTGCTTACCGTTTCAAGAACTCTTAACCAACGGTCACATTAAACCGAATTCAGAGTTGCAACAGATATTTAGCGCACTAACAATAGATAGTGATAATTCAATCATTTTAGTTGTGGCTCCGGTGTAACCGCATGCATTTTGTTACTTGCGGCGTATCAAATTGGTCTGGACAACCTGTCGGTGTACGACGGTTCTTGGACCGAATGGGGTGCAGACCATTCTCTACCTATCGAGCGTTAAGGCTAGGAAGTGCGGAAACTCGCCATCAACGTGGTAACTTACTGCTTGTGGTTGTGATTTGATTCAAGGCTACTTCTATTCCAAACCATTGCCTTTTGAGCAGTTGATTAGCTTTGCCGAAGAGAACCACAACGAAAAAGCCGTCGAACAATAACGACGGCTTGATTTACGTAGTTATAACGTAAGGGACAGAGACTAGTTCTGCATTTCCTTATACATCACTTCGACTAACTCTCCTTTCGGATCTCCTGACAGTTCCCATGTAAAGATTCCGCCTAAGTTAGATTGTTTCGCCCAGTCGGCTTTGGCTTTGATAGATCGCTGATCTTCAAATGAGATAAACACCTTCTTGTCTGGGTTCCATAAGTATGGCGCTTGAGCTTGCTCATCATATTTGTACTCATATCCTTGTTTCGCACTGTAGTTCTTCATCAGATCCCAGAACATGAAGTAGCCATTCTCACCAGTACCAAACTGCGCGCCTTTCTCTGACAATAAGTCTGAGTTGGCAAACCACCGGCAAAATCTTTAGTTCCTTGCCAACCGCGACCATAAAACGCCGCACCAATCACCAACTTCTCACTAGGAATACCCAGCTCAATCATTTGATTAATGAACACGTCTGCGCCCATTCCCCACCAACTGCGGTCGGTCGCATGTAGGTTAGTCGTATGCCCTGTCTGTTGCCCCCAACCGCCAAGGAAGTCGTATGTCATCGCAAACATGTTGGTTAGGTAAGCTGCGCCGCTTTCCAGTCAATACCTGCTGCTTTAGGACCAACACCCACCGCTGTTGAAAGCTCGTACTCACGCTTGGTCTTTTTCGCTAGTGTATCTAGATCACCGCGCATTGTTTTAACTAGGTAAGTGAAGGCATCACGCTCTAATGCTTTTTGCTCATCCGTCAGCTTGGTATCTGGATTCCAAGGAGACGTAGTCAAACCGCCACCACCTGGATATTCCCAGTCCAAGTCAATGCCATCAAAAAAATCGTACTTTGCAATCAACTCGACCGCCGTTTTCGAGAACTGATCCATTGCTTGCTGGTTTTTAGCCATAGCGTGGAAAGGTTCAGACATGGTCCAGCCGCCAAAAGAAGGAAGAATTTTTAGATCAGGATGTTGCTTCTTAAGTTCGGCCAATTGGGCGAAGTGCCCTTTATATGGAACGTCTACAGAGACCGGACCAAAGTCTTTTTCAAGGGCCGCCTCGGTATCAACCAAAATCGCCGTATACGGCTCTTTGCCTTCACAGTGCTTTGCAACCAGCTTTTGAATATTTTCCGAGGCACCAGTGCGAGGACCACACATACTTAAAAATGCGTAGATAATGTGAGTTAGGTTATCAGCCGGAATGTCTTTAACCGTGTATGGGTTGTCTGTATTTGCGTACTGCCAATCGGCAAAATAGCCTGCCACGACTTTTTGCTCAGCTTGTGCAATACCTGTAAGCCCCGTAAATAAAGCAGCTGCGAGAAGTGTCTTTTTCATAATTTCCTCCAGAGTAATCAACTACAAATTACTCCTGAGGATTATTTTTAACTTGGAAACGAAATCAGGCTGCGAGTCATTTATAAATCCTCGCAGCCTGATTACATAGTTTGCATATTATTTGTGCTAAACCTCTGATGTACTGTTGCCGTGCATCTGTTCATCCAAGTTAAGAACCGTCAGTGCATTGCTAACGCTGGTTGCAATAACATCTATCGCGCCAGTTCTTAAAGCACCTAATAGTGCGAGAGGCTTACTGTTTTCCGCCGCAATCGCAATCACTTCTGCAATCGGTCTAAACTCTTCGATACCTAGGCCGATTACTCGATCACTCATTACTGTGTTTGCGACGTTGCGTGGATATCAAAGAAGTCGTAGCCAGCAAAATCCCCGACGACACCTTGCATCAAACGAGATTGCACCACTTCATCTGGAGTAAACCAGCCGAGGTCAACCATGTAGCTGTTTTCACTCATATCACCGATACCAACAAGAGCGACATCCGCCTTGCGCGCCAAGTCCAGAGTCTGTTTAACCGTGGCGTTTTGCATAAAGGCCACCTTTTGCTCTCGGTTTTCAGCGTAGGCAGGGGCATACAGGGTTTCCGATGTACCGCCGTATTTCTTGGCGAATTGTCGGCAAATGTGGTCCGCATTGTACATACCGCCACGAGGGTGAATCCCGCCAATACCGCACACAAACTTACAATCACGCGGAGTGATAACACCAATATGGTGAGCTACAGAAGAAACGTTACGCCCTTGCCCTACCGTCACCACCATGCCGTTCTTTAAAGTACTGGTCAGGTAGTTAGAGACCAAACCAGACACTTGGAGACGCTGCGCTTCTTCATTAGGTTGATCCAAAGCGACCAACGCTCGTTTCACACCAAAGCGTTCGATGAGGCGCTGCTCTATCTTGGCGCTAAACACAGGGTGATATTTTACGGTAATCTCTACAATGCCTTCATCACGAGCCTGCTTCAGCATTCGCCCTACTTTGGCCCGCGATATGGAAAACTTTTTCGAGATCTCTTCTTGGGTCGCACCGTCTTGATAATAGGCAACGGAGATCTCAGTTAGTAAATCTGTGCTTTCAATAGAAATGTCTTGATTAGAACTGCTCATGTTTTTCTCGCCCTTTTAGAGGATCGACATTGTATGCATTAGTGAGCATCCGCTCATTGACTTAGCATATGTTACCTTCCAATTTTACTGCGACATTTGCTCACTGCAATGACATTTTCTCACTACGTAATTTTATTAATGTCAGCACTGCTCAAGCCTTGAACAATAAGGGCAAACGTTTATTTCGGCCATGCTATGAACACACAGCAAAAAACGTTGATGAACATCACTTAAAGTCGGTTTCGGCGATTGACTTTCAGTATGGATCGGATAAATATGGATTCATCATTTACTCAGCTACCGATCAAATGTTCATAGCAAATGTTCGGTACCGAATTTCCGTAGTTGGCTGAGCAGATGTCTCGTTAAATATGATGAGACGATTAGCCGACACGCTTGCAAATGCACAAGCTGTGGTACTCAAAACCACACTTAAGCCCATTTATATAGGATGATCGATTATGAGCAACAAGTTAGAGCAACTTCGTAAACTAACAACTGTAGTAGCGGACACTGGTGAAATTGACGCAATCAAAAAGTACCAACCTGAAGATGCAACAACGAACCCATCTCTTATCCTAAAAGCGGCTCAAATCGAAGAGTACGCACCTCTAATCGACGCTTCTATCGAATACGCAAAAGCACAAAGCAACGACAAAGCACAACAAGTACAAGACACTTGTGACATGCTTGCAGTAAACATCGGTAAAGAGATCCTAAAAACTATCCCTGGCCGTATCTCTACAGAAGTAGATGCTCGTCTTTCTTACGATACAGAAGGCAGCGTTGCTAAAGCTCGCCAGCTTGTAAAAATGTACAACGACGCAGGCATCACTAACGACCGCATCCTAATCAAACTGGCTTCTACTTGGGAAGGTATCCGCGCTGCAGAGATCCTAGAGAAAGAAGGCATCAACTGTAACCTAACGCTTCTATTCTCTTTCGCGCAAGCTCGTGCATGTGCTGAAGCAGGCGTTTTCCTAATCTCGCCATTCGTTGGCCGCATCATGGACTGGTACAAAGCGAAAGAAGGTCGTGACTTTGAAGCTTCAGAAGATCCAGGTGTAATCTCAGTAACAGACATCTACAACTACTACAAAGACTACGGTTACAACACAGTTGTTATGGGCGCAAGCTTCCGTAACATCGGCGAGATCCTAGAACTTGCTGGCTGTGACCGTCTAACTATCGCTCCTGCTCTTCTTGCTGAGCTAGAAGCTGCTGAAGGCGAAGTTGTAGAGAAACTGGTTGATTCTAAAGGTTCTAAAGAGCGTCCAGCTCCAATGTCTCACGCTGAGTTCCTATGGGAGCACAACCTAGACGCAATGGCTGTTGAGAAAGTAGCTGAAGGTATCCGTAACTTCGCGGTTGACCAAGGCAAACTAGAAGACATGATCGCAGCTAAGCTTTAATTGCTTACCAAAAGCGAGTAGCCAGCCTACTCGCTTTTAGCATCAGCGCTTTATTCAAAAAATTCTATTTGAACTTGTTCCGACGAGTTCCCTCTATTTAAATCAAATATCGAGAAGTAACTACTATGGATCGCTCTCTTCTAACACGAAAGTATCTAGCTAATGCAATCCGTGCACTAAGCATGGACGGTGTTCAACAAGCTAACTCTGGTCACCCAGGTGCACCTATGGGTATGGCTGACATCGCTGAAGTTCTTTGGCGTTCTCACCTAAACCACAACCCATCAAACCCAGAGTGGGCTGACCGCGACCGTTTCGTACTGTCTAACGGCCACGGCTCTATGCTTATCTACTCTCTACTGCACCTTGCAGGCTACGAGCTATCTATCGACGATCTTAAAACTTCCGTCAGCTTCACTCTAAGACTCCTGGTCACCCAGAGTACGGCTACGCACCTGGTATCGAAACAACAACGGGTCCTCTAGGTCAAGGC
>LZQR01000176.1_pt1 | contig 17643 bp, 28 predicted proteins | sample 768601 | NCBI WGS metagenome assembly LZQR01 (sample SAMN05207299, study PRJNA324521) | oil field metagenome | isolation source: sample BH-FW-24 from oil reservoir | place: India: Bombay High | collected 2015-12-04
CGTCCGCCACGGCCTCAACAAGGACCTGGGCTTTACCGATGCCGACCGGGTGGAAAACATCCGCCGTGTCGGCGAGGTGGCCAAGCTCTTTGCGGATGCGGGCATGATCACGCTGGTATCCTTCATCTCACCGTTCCGCTCGGAGCGGCAGATGGCGCGCGATCTCCTGGAAGACGGTGAGTTCATCGAGGTCTTTGTCGATACGCCCATCGAGGAATGCCGCAAACGCGACCCGAAAGGCCTTTATGCCAAGCGACCGGGCGAGATCAAGAACTTCACCGGTATCGACAGCCCTATGAAGCGCCGGAAAATCCGGAACTTCATATTCGCAACGTCGGTCGGGAACCGGAAGAAGTTGCCGAGGAGATCGTTGAGTATCTGCGCAAGCGCGGGTTCCTGAACAGCTTCTCCGCCGACGGCGGCGGCATCTGACAAGAGGCCGAAAGTGACCTTGCCAGGCTGATAACGTGCCCTGGTTTCCGAAAGACAGCCATCCGCGTTGCAAGGACGCGGGTGGCTTTTTCGTTTGTGGGACCGATGCGATATCCCGGCCAGACGAGCTGGAATTTCGTTTGGGAACCGGTCGTTTTCAGAAGCTCTGTGGGCGTGTCACGCGCGGTAATCCATTTTGTACTAGGTGTTGTGGCGTCTGTAAGTGTCGCGGTTCCAGGTGGCCAAGAGGGTTCGGGCAGACTTCGCCATTGCCCGAACCTTCGAAGCCTTTTAATAACTTGGCTGACCTACTTACGCGTTTTGTAAAATGAATTTTTGATCGAAAGGCTTTGGGCAAATCATGAAAACCGTTCTGGTGACCGGCTCTGCGGGGTTTATCGGCTTTTACCTGTGTACCCGACTGCTGAAGGACGGCTTTCGTGTGATCGGCCTCGATGCCATGACGGATTACTATGATGTCCGCCTGAAAGAACGCCGGCAGCAGATGCTGATGCAGAACGAGCATTTCAAGCCGGTGAACGACCGCGTTGAGGCGCCGGACCTTCTGATGTCCCTGTTCCGTACGGAGCGGCCGGATTTTGTCATTCATCTGGCAGCGCAGGCCGGTGTCCGCTATTCCATCGAAGCGCCGCGCTCCTACCTGGAAAGCAATATCTGCGGAACGTTCGAGCTGCTCGAGGCAGCCAGGGCCTTTCCGCCGGAACACATGCTGCTGGCGTCCACGTCGTCCGCCTATGGCGCCAACACCGAAATGCCATATGCGGAGACCGACAAGGCCGACCACCAGATGTCGTTCTACGCGGCGACCAAGAAGGCAACAGAGTCGATGGCGCATTCCTATGCCCATCTCTACGACCTTCCGGTGACGATGTTCCGTTTCTTCACCGTCTACGGGCCCTGGGGACGGCCCGACATGGCTCTCTTCAAGTTCACCAAGGCGATCCTCGAAGGCAAGCGATCGACGTCTATAACTACGGCGACATGAAACGGGACTTCACCTATGTGGAAGATCTCGTCGAAGGCATCCGGCTGCTGATGGACGCAGTGCCTGTTCGCCCGGCCGAGGGAGAAGGGGTGAAGGAAGGCGACAGCCTTTCGCCGGTTGCTCCCTGGCGAGTGGTCAACATCGGCAATTCGACCTGCGTTCAGCTGACCGAGTTCATCGAAGCCATTGAGGCAGCTACGGGCCGGACCGCCGAACGCAATCTCATGCCGATCCAGGCCGGCGATGTTCCGGCGACCTGGGCCAATGCGGATCTGCTGCAAAGCCTCACGGGTACCGACCGAAACCACAGTGCAGGAAGGCGTTGCCAGGTTCGTCGAATGGTACCGGGACTATTACCGGGCGTAACTCCTGCCAGGCACTGGGCGAACGTCTGGCTACGTGTGGCTCTTATGCCTGCGGTGACGCATCCTGCGGCGGCTGGCAGACATCCACCCATTCCGCACCGGTGATTTCCGCCATGCGCTCCGGTGTGATCCTGACAGCGGCATTGGTCGCGCCGGCGGCGGGAATGACCACGTCGTATTCCTTCAGCGAGACATCACAGTAGACAGGCAACGGCTGGGCCAGGCCGAAAGGGCATACGCCGCCGACGGGGTGTCCCGTCAGCGTTTCCACTTCATCAAGGCCCAGCATCTTCACCTTGCCACCAAAGGTTGCTTTCGCCTTCTTGTTGTCCATGCGGGCATCGCCGCGGGCAACCACCAGAAAGATCTTGTCCTTGAGCTGAAACGATAGCGTCTTGGCAATCTGACCGGGCTCGACCCCATGTGCTTGGCGGCAAGGTCGACCGTGGCACTGCTGTCTTCCGTCACGATGACTTCAAGTTCGGGGGCGGCACTGGCAAGGTGGTTGCGAACGCTTTCAAGGCTCATGCTGCAGGGCTTCCTTCAGGTCGGATCAAACAAGACCGGCAGGGAGGGACGCGCAAGAGCTGCGCGGGCCGGGCCATAATTTGTGCATATCAACAATTTCATTGTGCTGTAAATTAAGAAAAGATTCATGTTAATCTTAAACGGGTTTTAACCATTTACGACGTAAACGGTACTGTGTGTGGCCGATGGAAATGGGTTCCAGATGGCCATTGGTTAAGTCGTTCAAGGATTGCCGAAATGGCGAGAGCAGCTACAGCCGGAACCGAAGTTGAATCCTCTGGGGTGGAGAGGAGGAAGCAGGCTGACTATGCAGCTCATCAGGGTGGGTCTATGAATTTGCCATTTTTGGTGGCGAAAAATCTCCTGTTCTGGGGGACGATTTCGCTCAGCCTTTACGGTCTTTACGCGGTGGTTGCTGCCATCTAGCAGCAGGTGCGTAAACCGATTGTGATTGAACGAACCGCGTCAAGTTCGCGGTCCTGTCACATCACCTGCAATCGCATATACAACTCTTCATTGCATGCGCGCCGTCTGCTTCTGCAGTCGCGCATGCGTAACCGTGAGCTCATTTAGCGATCTGCGTCCAGTCTGCCGCTGCCGAAGTGGTGCGCCGGGCGGAATGTCTCTGGGAGAGGAACAACAGGTTCTCTGCCAGTCATCTCCGCCACCAGGCATCCGCTATCAGATGTGCAATGCCGAAGGATATCTTGAAGCCGCCTGTTGCCGCGAAGGCGGTGTCAAAGCCAGGCAGTTTTCCAGCCAGCGGGTCTCGCCTGTGATTGCGGGGCCGGATACCGGCCCAGTCGGAAAGAACCTCGCGGCCCTTCAATTGCGGACAAAAGGCGGTGGCGCGTTCCAGCAGTTCGGCTGAACGGGCTGGAGAGGGGGCAGCGTCTTCGAATTCGCGGTCGGATGTGCTGCCAATGGCGACGGTGCCGTCGTCATGCGGCACGACGTAAAGCCCGTCGCAATAGATCGCTGGCCTGTCTTCCAGTCCCTTGCCCTCCAGCACAAGGGCCTGGCCTTTCTCTCCACGTCCGATGCGTTCGCCGGTCAGCGTTTCGATCAGGTCGAAGGCCGCAAATCCACCCGAAACGACGAATTGCCGAGTCTGAATCGAGGTCTGCCCGTCGGCGAGCAGAACGGTCTGTGTTGCATCGTCACAACCGACCGCTTCAACGCCTTCCCGCAGGATGCCGTTCTGGCGGACGAAGCTGGCAAGGCTTGCCAGATAAGCCTCGGGGAGATCCGCGCGGCAAGGGTTTCATAGACGATGCCGAAGGGAGCGGCTTTCGCGTCCAGCCAGTCAGACCGGCTTCCGGCAGGTTCAACCACATAGGAAAAGCCGGTTTCCTGAGGTTGCCAGCGCAGCTTGCTTTCTTCCGCCCGCTCCAGATGGTGCTCCAGCTTGTCGGTTGTCGTCAGCGGCAGGATGCGTCCACAGCGGTGATAGCCGCAGGAAAGCCCTGTTTGGCTTTCCAGTTGGCGGATGCGGTCTTCCAGACACAGCAGGGCCTGGAACTGGAATTCCTTCTTGGGGTTCCAGCGTGCCGGGCATGTGCGGCATCAACGCCCCCAGCACACCTCCACTGGACCCGGCGCCAACGTGGCTTTTCTCCAGAACAACCACCTTCAGCCCGGCCTCGATCGCTGCCCGGGCAACAGCGAGACCGAAAATACCGGCTCCGGCAATGGCAACATCGAAAGTTTCGGCGTCGGTTGCTGCCATGGGGCGGGGTCCTTTGAGATTGATTGATCCTGCCGGCTCTCTTATGAGAACGCGTTGCAAATGGCAAAGGCTGATGGGTGCGCCCCGAAGGAAACCTCAAGATCATGTCCATCAAGCACCGGATCTGGAATGGCTGCAGGGCGATGTGCCCCGGGCTGAAGGCTTCAACGACACGTATTTTCCAAGGCTGGGGGGCTTGCGGAAACGCGTCATGTGTTTCTGCAAGGAAACGGTTTGCCTGGCCGGTTCGATGGCTGCGAGCGTTTTACCATTGCAGAGTTCGGCTTCGGGACAGGCCTCAATTTCCTCACCACCCTTGCGGCATGGCAGGAAAGGACCAATCTGCCGGACCTGACGTTCGTGACCTTCGAACTGTTCCCGATGACGGGAGAGCAACTGGCACGGGGCCTCGCGGCCTTTCCCGAACTGGCCCCGCTGGCAGATGAGCTGCTGCAGGCCTGGTCGCCTGAGCCGGGTTGGAACAGCCTGAAATTGCCGGAGCCAACCTCCAGATCGGCATTGGCGATGCGCGTGAGCTGATCGGTGAGCTGAACGCCGGAATGGCAGGTGAGGGCGAGGGAGGAGAACCGGCAATTGCCCCCATCGATGCCTGGTTTCTCGACGGTTTCAGTCCGGCACGCAATCCGGAGCTCTGGGACGCGGACCTTTTGAAGGTGGCGGCTGACCTGACGGCCCATGGCGGAACACTGGCAACTTACACGGCTGCCGGCTGGGTTCGTCGCAATCTTCAGGCTGCCGGATTCGAGATTGAAAAGGCTGAAGGCTTTGCCGGCAAACGCGAAATGGTGAAAGGGCGAAAGCCTTGAGGTGGGCGATTGCCTCCTTTTACTCGGCAACTGTCTCCAGCATCCACAAGCGGAACTTCTGCATGGCGCTGGTCTCCTCTCGCGACTTCAGCCAGGTCAGCCAGTAGCTTCCCGTTAGGACACTGGTCTGGAAAGGCTGCACGATCGCGCCCGACGCGAGGGGGCGGCTGAACATCGCTGTCGGCACCAGTGCGACGCCTGCGCCCTGCGTGACGGCTTCAACCATCGCAAGAGAACTGTCGAACATCCAGCCACGCGCCCGTGGTGGCGGCAGTTTCGCTGCCTGGAACCACATGGCCCATTCATCCAACCTGTAGGATCTCAGCAGGGGCTCGTGCACAAGGTCTTCCGGCTTGGATAGCCGGGCAGCGGTTCCAGGTGAACAGATGGGCGAAAGCGGGGCGTCCATCAGCTTGACCGCGTTGGTGGCATGCCAGGCCCCGTCGCCGAAGCGCAGGAAACAGTCGAGACCATCTGCAAGAATGTCCGCGCGGTTGTTGTTGGTTTCTAGCCTGCAGATCGATCTGCGGATGGGCCCTGGCAAAGCCGGAAAGGCGCGGCAACAGCCAGCCGGTCGCGAAAGTGGCGACGGCGCCGACTGTCAGCACCTCCCGGTAGTTGCCATCCTCGAACCGGCTGAGCGCATCGCTCATCCGCCGAAAGGCGTCGCTCAGTACAGGTAGCAGCGCCAGTCCTTCATCCGTCAGGGCAACGCCGCGCGGAAGGCGCTCGAACAGCGACACCTGCAACACGTCCTCCAGCGCCTTCACCTGGTGGCTGACGGCAGTCTGCGATACTCGCAGTTCCAGGCCGGCGCGTGTAAAGCTGCAGAGCCTTGCAGAGGCTTCAAAGGCTCTCAAGGCATTGAGCGGAAGTTTCGAGACGTCCATCCGGATCCAACTTAGGCCAAGTTTTACTCATGTCTAACCTCAGTATTGATCATTTGCGTTATATCTGAGGCAGCGGCACTGTCGCGGTGTCCCGAAGACGAATGGTGCGGGGGCGACACACCACACCGGTTCGGGCTGTTTGTATTCATCATTGGAGTTGAAGATGAAACTCTGGACACGCCGTAACGCGTTGACGCTTTCCCTTGCCCTTTTGCCGGGTTTCCGGCGATTTCCGGATTGGCACACGCCGCCGGGTTCGATCCCGCACCACTTGAGAAAACCGCCACCGGTGCGAGAGCCGACTGTCTGCCCGGATCGGGGTTGCGGTGCTGGATACGGAAACCGGCAAGACCTGGACCCACCGCGCCGACGAGCGTTTTCCGCTCACGACAGCACCTTCAAGGCCTTTCTGTGTGCGGCCCTTCTGGAAAAGGGCGAGCAGGGTGAGGTTCAGCCGGAACGCCGCGTGAAGATCCGCTCGCAAGACCTCGTCTCCTATTCGCCGGTTACCGAGAAAAAGGTCGGCTCCGGAGGAATGACCTATTTGGAACTGTGTGAAGCGGCCGTTGCGATCAGCGACAATGCTGCCGCCAATCTCGTGCTGGAAGCTGTCGGTGGACCGGCAGGACTGACGGATTACCTTCGGGGTATTGGCGACACCATCACCCGGCTGGACCGGACGGAGCCGGGTCTCAATGAAGGCCGCCCGGGCGATGCCCGCGACACCACCACCCCGGCAGCGGCAGTTGCCACGTTGCAGAAACTGGTTCTGGGCAATGCCCTGTCTTCCACCGCCAGAGCCCAGCTGACAGGCTGGCTGCTGGACAACAAGGTGGGCAACGCGACCTGCGTGCCGGGCTGCCGGAAGAATGGCCGGTCGCCGACAAGACCGGGGCTGGGGCCAATGGCTCGCGCAACAACATTGGCGTGATCTGGCCCGACGACAGGGAGCCCGTCGTGATCGCTGTCTACATCACGCAGACCGACGCTTCCTTTGACGACCGCAACAAGGCGATTGCCGATATCGCAGCCGCACTAGCCGAAAGTCTCCACGACTGAGTGTTCTTGTCCGGGCGGATACCTTCATTCGCCCGGGCGCCTCTGCCTCTGGAAATGTCCTGCCGCTTCCGACGGAGTCAGCCTTGTCCGTTCCAAGATCCTTGTTTGCCCTGCCGTTGGCGCTTGTCGCGGTAGCAGCCGTTTTTCCCAGGCATCTGCCGAGGAAACACGCGAACAAAAGCGCGCCAGAAGATGCGCCTACTATCAGGAGATCGTCCGCGTGGCGTTCGAAAATGTCAGTCGTTCGCAAATGCGGCCCGGTTTCGTTGCCGAACATGATGCCTTTATTGAAGGGGGCTGTTTCGCGGCGAAAGCCGTTTGCCCGAAAACACCCGCCGAATTCGCCTTTGCCGACATTCTGACGATGATGACCGTCAGCGCAAACATGGGCAGTACCTTTACACCGTTCAGGTGCCCGGCCAGAGCAGAGGAATGAGAAGGTTCAGTTTTGGGCCTTGCCTCAGCAACAGGTGTTTCGGTGCGGACCGGCCCGGAAGGGGCCGGCCCAGGGTGCTGGCGGAGGTTACGTCGCCAGCCACCTTCTGCGACCTGGGATGTCGTCTTCTGCCGTTGCGAGGTACCCCGAGCAAACGGGCCACTTCCGCAGGCAAACTGGACCCGCTGACGGATCCGGGCGAACAGCCGGTGTTGAGTAGGCTTCTGAACGCATTCGTCTTTTGGTTCACCAGCCGCCCCAGTCGGCATCCCGGCGTGGTTTATGTGGTCTGATGGATCCACGCCTATCGGGTAAGCGCATCACAAGCAGAAAGGATGCGCTTGATCCATAAACCTAAGGCACAAGTCGGGCGTGTCAAATACTGAGCCGGGAAAAGAAACGGGTCGGGCTGCCTGCAGCCTTGGCACGCCCTCAATCTCAGCGCATTTCCGGCACTGGCGTTATGGCCTTGCCAGTTTCGAACCAGCTTTTCAGGTTGTCGACCACGAGCTGACCCATGGCATTGCGGGTCGCCTGCGAGGCGGAACCGACATGCGGCAGTACGGTGACCCTTGCAGTTTCAGAAGGGCTTCGGGCACATGCGGCTCGTTCTCGAAGACGTCGAGACCGGCACCGTAGATCGTGCCGTTTCAAGGGCCGCAATCAATGCGGCCTCGTCGATGACGGTGCCACGGCCGATATTGATGACGATGCCATCCGGCCCGAGTGCTTCCAGCACCTCTGCATTGACCGCATGTTTCGTTTCTGCACCACCAGGCGCCACCACCATCAGCGTGTCGCAGGCGCAGCCAGCGCCTTCGCGTCGCGTGATAGGGGTAGGAGACGTCGTCCTGTTTGCTGCGTCCATGGTAATGGATCTTCATGCCGAAGGCTTCGGTCCGCTTGGCAATCGCCTTGCCGATGCGCCCCAGACCAAAGATGCCGAGCGTGCGCCCCTGCATGGTCGCCCGGTCAGCTTGTAGGGTCCTTTGCTTTCCCAATTGCCCTGGCGAAGCCACTGTTCGGCCTGGCCGAATTCGCGGATGGTCATGATCATCAGCCGACCGCCGTATCGGCAACTTCTTCCGTCAGCACATCGGGCGTATGGGTCACCATCACCTTCGCCGCCAGGCAATCGTCCGTGTTGACGTGGTCATAGCCGACACCAAAGCTGGAAACGATTTCCGCGTTCGGGATTTTGGCAAGCAACTCGGCGTTGACCGGCCCGAATGCCATGGCAACACCGCGGATTTTCTCGCCGATTTCCGCCAGCATCGCATCCGGATTATCGGCCTCATACAGCCGGTGCACCGTAAAGGCGGCATCCAGCTGCTCCTGAACAATCGGCAGCATCGGGCGGGGCATCAGAATATCGATGGAGGTCATGGCAGGTCCGGTGGGGTGATGAAGAAAGGTGAGGTGACCTTAAGGTCTTCGGTTGGGGGAGAAAAGAGCCGAATGGGCAGAGTTGGTACGCAAATTTCGTCACCCTCGAAGCGCTTTCGGCTCACTTCATCAATGAAACGGCGTATTCCGCCGTCATTCCGGACAAGTGAGACAGGTGTCGAGCGCCGATCCGGAATCCAGAGATGTGTCTCGCCATGCGCGGCAAATTGAGTGTTCGCCTTGCTCACGCTGACACGCTGGTTCCGGATCGGCGTGCAACGTAGCTGCACTTGTCCGGAATGACAGGGCGGGCAGGTTCTTGGGCGTAATTGCAATTCTGAATATAGCGGCCGGCATTTAATGTGAGTGGGGTGGCTTGCTTTCTGGAAACTTTGGTAATCGGAGTTGGTCTGTAAATCGCCAAATGAAAAGGAGACTTATCCCAAAGCGAAGGTGGCTGGAAGTTGGCCAAGGAAGAGGTCTAATTGCGATTGCACAGGTAATGCCTGATTGCGAGACGAACTCTCCAGGCGTTCTCAGGCAAATCCCCCCATTGCCCCCGGGCGCCATTTCCCCTAAAAGACGCCGCAGAATTCCTGAGAATCCCATCAGATTTTGAAAGCGGAGAAGCGGAGCCCCATGGCGCGCCAGTTCATCTATCACATGCATGGCCTGTCCAAGGCCTATAACGACAAGAAGGTTCTCGACAACATCCATCTCTCGTTCTACCCGGACGCCAAGATCGGTATCCTGGGCCCGAACGGTGCGGGTAAGTCGACCCTTCTGAAGATCATGGCCGGTATCGACAAGGAATATACCGGTGAGGCCTGGGCGCCGAAGGCGCGAAGGTCGGCTATCTGCCGCAGGAACCGCAGCTCGACAACACCAAGACCGTGATGGAAAACGTCATGGAAGGTGTTGCCCACAAGCAGGCGAAAATCGACCGCTACAACGAGCTGATGATGGACTACTCGGACGAAACCGCCGAGGAAGCCGCACAGCTTCAGGACGAGATTGACGCGCAGGATCTGTGGAACCTGGAAAGCCAGGTGGAAATGGCGATGGAAGCCCTGCGCTGCCCGCCGTCAGATGCAGCCGTCGACAATCTCTCCGGTGGTGAGCGCCGCCGCGTCGCGCTCTGCAAGCTGCTGCTGTCCGAGCCGGACCTGCTGCTGCTGGATGAGCCGACCAACCACCTGGACGCTGAAACCGTTCACTGGCTGGAGCGTCACCTGCGTGAGTTCAAGGGCTCCGTCCTGATCATCACCCACGACCGCTACTTCCTCGACAATGTCACGGGCTGGATTCTGGAGCTCGACCGCGGTCAGGGCATCCCTTACGAAGGCAACTACTCGGTCTATCTGGAAAAGAAGACCAAGCGCATGGAGCAGGAAGGCCGCGAGAACATGGCCCGCTCCAAGGCGATCGCCCGTGAGCGCGAGTGGATGGGCATGAGCCGAAAGGCCGTCAGACCAAGTCGAAAGCCCGTATCCGGGCCTTTGAAGACCTCTTGACCGCCCAGGAAGAGCGTCAGCCGTCCATCGAACAGATCCTCATCCGGTTGGCGAGCGTCTCGGCGCAAACGTCATCGAGGTCGATGGCGTTTCCAAGGGCTTTGAAGACCGTCTCCTGATCGACAACCTGTCGTTCAAGCTGCCGCGCGGTGGCATCGTCGGCGTGATCGGCCCGAACGGCGCCGGCAAGACGACCCTGTTCAAGATGCTCACCGGTCAGGAAACACCTGACAAGGGCAAGGTCGTCGTGGGCGACAGTGTGCACCTTGGCTACGTTGACCAGTCGCGCGATGCGCTCAACCCGAACAACACGGTCTGGGAAGAAATTTCCGGCGGCGCCGAGGTCATCTACCTCGACGACAAGGAAATCAACTCTCGCGCCTATTGCTCGTCCTTCAACTTCAAGGGGGCTGCCCAGCAGGCCAAGGTCGGCGACCTTTCCGGTGGTCAGCGCAACCGCGTGCATCTGGCCAAGGTGCTGAAGAAGGGCGCCAACGTGCTGCTGCTCGATGAGCCGACCAACGATCTCGACACCGAGACGCTGGCAGCTCTGGAAGACGCGCTGGAAAACTACGCCGGCTGCGCCGTTATCATCAGCCACGATCGTATGTTCCTCGACCGTCTGGCCACACACATGCTCGCCTTTGAAGGCGATAGCCATGTGGAATGGTTCGAAGGCAACTTCGAAGACTACGAAAGGACAAGGTCCGCCGCCTTGGCGCACATGCCGCGACCCGCGCCGGATCAAGTACAAGCCGCTTACGCGCTAAGCGAACGGCCTGGAAGCTGAATGGGGCGTACCCCTGTTTCCCGAATGTGCCGGCCCCGGAAACGGGCCGGCATCTTTTTGCCCGGCGGTATTCACCGGCCACCGGCAATTTTTGTCCTTGCGAGCGGCACAAGGCATGTTCCACAGAACTCTCGTCTGTCTGTTTGTGGCCTTCGCCATCGCCGTTATCGCCTCGTTTCTGGCGGCAGTCGGCTGGCCCATCGATCTGCTGGCTCATTTTCAGACCCAATACGTTCTTGCCGGATTGCTGTTTGCTGCAGGGTTCGTCTTCTTCCGGAACTGGAACATGGCGGCACTGGCTATCTGCTTGTCGGTGGTCGCTCTCATGCGCATGGGCATCTTCGACAACGGACGCTTTGCCCCAACCGCCGATGCGGCAGAACCGGCGATCAGCGTCGTCACCGCAAATCTCTTCGGCAGCGCCGCAGCGCTCGGCAATCTGGTTGAGGAAAACAGCGCCCGCGGCTTCGATCTCATGATCCTCACGGAGCTGCCGGTACCAGCCGACCAAGGGCTGCTCGACCGGTTTGAAGGCATGCTGCATGTGGCCGGAACGCCCGATCAGGCGCTTGGTGGACGTCCCGCCGCAGTTATCCTCTCGCGCACTGCGCCTCGCAGCGTCGAACTGATCCCTGTAGGCGGGAACCCATACGCGATTACGAAAGCGATTTACTGCAGTGTGCGGGCGGAGCCTGTGTGAGTGTCCTTGCAGTTCACACACTGCCGCCTTTCAGGCGAGACTTCTATCTGCACCAGGCGGACATCCTTCAGAAGCTTGCATCCGAAGTGTCGAGGACGCCGGGACCTGTTCTTGTTGCCGGCGACATGAACGCCGCCTCCTGGGCACCGCTGCTGAAACGGTTTCAGGAAACGGCAGGGGTGCGCAAGGCAGTCTGCGGCAGCCGTTGGACCCCGACATGGCTTGCTCCTGTTCCGGGCATCGGTCTCGAACTCGACCATTTTTTCGTCAGGAGCGGGCTTGCGGTCAAAAACTGCGAACTCGGACACTTCAACGGTTCTGATCACTGGCCGGTCTTTGCCGAATTCACGGTTGTCGACGGCAAGTCGTCCGACTGATCGTCGGCGGCAAGCCTGCGTCCATCCGGTTAAAGCGCCATGGACACGAGACAATGCAGTCCGCATAAAAGATTTCCATTCAGAACGTCGGGGTTTTTGCCCTGAAGAGCCGGGTTCAAGTCAGACAGATGCTGCAAGCCGCTTCGGACATAAAGACAAGTCTCCTGCGCACGGATCCCGGCGCTGCGGCTGATGCGCGGCGTTCATCTGATGCTGACCGTGCTCGGAGCGGTCTTCCTGGCAAATGTCGTGGCAAGCTTCGTGCCCGGTCAGTCGGCCTTCAAACTGGCCGTTCTGGCAGCCGCGAGCGGCGGCCACTGCCTGATGTTCACGCCGGTCTCCACCAGAAAGGCCGAGGTCCTCGGTATCCTGAAGCTTGGCGTTCTGCTGACGTTTCTGTTTGCTCTTGGCGCTGCTGTCGCCGAGCTGTCGGGGAAAAGCGCCTCAACCGTTCTGCAAGGGCTCTGGATCGCCGCGATCATGCTCGGCTTTGCCATGCAGGGGCTTGGTCCCTTCTGGCAACGCGCTGGGCGCAGCATGGCGATTTGCTGGCTTTTCGTGGTCCTCGGCAACGTCGGAGGATCGCCCGGCCTCTGGCTTCCGGTCATGGCGGTGCTTGGAATGGTGACAGCGCTCGTGGTTCGCACAGGCCCTGGCGGCCTTCGACATACCGAACCTACCTGCGGGTCGAAGCTGCAAATCGTCAGGCGATGGCAACCTATCTGAGGCAGCTGTCAGGCCGGGCGACCGGTTCGTCCGGCGATGCGGCCGTTCGGATCAGGGATCTGGCGAAGCTGCGCATGGAACTTCAGGTCTGCGCCGAACTGCTCAGACCGGAAGGTGAGTTGCAGGGCATGTCGCCGGAAGCGGCTATCATGGTGGAACTTGCTCTGGAAGTGGTGGGCGATGCGCGCGACCAGCTGTCTCGGGACGCACGCACCCGACTGGCGCAAGATGACGCTTTCGCCGTGCGGTCGACCGGCTTGTCCATCGCCTTGAAACCGGTGAGGGCGTTCCGGAAGAGAGCGATGTCGGGGAAGGCAAAACCGGCGCAAGCGCACCTGCCGCGAGCTGGCTGCAGGCCGATGCGGCAGTAACGGCACATGACCGGTTTCAGGAATTGCGCATTGCCCAGGCTTTCAAGCGTCTGTGGCTGCTGGCGGCAAAAGACCAGCCGGTTCGCCTGAGCCTCGGTACGGATGACGACAGCCGCGAGGGCGGCTGGTTGCGGAAGCTTTCCTGGCGCCTGTCACTTCAGGCAGGTGTCGCAGCCGGGATCGGCTTTTCCCTTGGGCTCGCGTTCGATCTCAATCACGCCTATTGGGTCACGCTCACCATCATCATCGTGCTGTCGAACAGCCTCGGGGCGACACTGCTCCGAACCGCACAGCGGATAGGCGGGACGGCGGGCGGCGTTGTTCTGGCCATGCTGGTTGATCCGGCACTGGCGGAGTTTCCGTCCATCAGGCTCGTACTGGTTGTCATTGCCATACCCGGGTCATCGTTTTCCTCGACCGCAATTACGCCATCGCCTCCGGTATCATCAGTTTCCTGGTGGTCATGGGGCTTCAGACGCTTGAAGGTCTGCCCATCGATGAACTCTGGTCGCGTCTCTACGATACGATGATTGGCGCAGGCGTGGGGCTTGCTGCGGCATGGCTGCTGTTTCCCAACCGCACTGGCGCAAGCTTCAAGGGGCTCGCGTCCGATTACCTCAACGCCTGCCGAAATTGCCTGCGGGCGGAAGGCGGCAAGGCGGATACGGACCTTCAGGACCTCGCCCGGCTTCGAACGGCAGCGAGCACGCTGATCGCCACCGCCAGGTCCTATCGGATCGAGCAAGCTCCATGGTCGTCGTTCACACGCTCCGCCAGCGACCTCAACATGCTGGTGATCGTTCTGGCCCAATACGTGGTGCTTTACCGCGAAGCCCGTTCCGACGTCACGCGGGAAACGGTGGAAACTCAGGCCAGGTCAGGGATAGAGGCGCTTGTCGCTCGCATGGACAAGCGTCTGGAAGATGAGTTCTCGCTGTCCTGGATGGACGCCCGAGGCAGACCGTCCCGGGCCTGGAGGATGACTGGATGACAGCCATGCCCGAGGGCGCAACAGGCAATCTTGCGCTGGAAACCGGTTGGGTCGCGATGCTCTACCATGCGCGGAAAATCGTCCGATGCCTGGACGGCTTGCGCAAGGAGAAATTCCTCTCCGGCCCAACCTGAAAAGAGCCGTATCCGGTTCAAATCTCGAGCGCAGCGGATCGATCTTCCGCGCTTATGAAAACATCAATGAGTTTTGTTGGTCAGGAAGGCGCCAGCGCCCTAGCATCGCCTCTCGACTGCGACAGGAGACCCCGCATGACAGACCAGCTCCAGCTTCTTGCCGATGATTTTCGGATTACGCCTGCATTCAGGACAAGTGGCAAGGTGGAGGGCGTTTTCAGGACAGTCTCTGCGGAAGACTTCAGGACCACTGCAACGGATGCGTTGGAGATGACGTTCGAAGGCATTTCGGGAGACCGGCATGGCGGATACACCCGGAGGTCCGGTGGCCGCGAACCCTGGTATCCGCGTGGCACGGAAATGTGCAATGAGCGCCAGCTATCCATCCTGTCCGCCGAGGAACTTTCGTTGATTGCCACTCGCATGGAGATTGCCGAACTGAAAGCCGAATGGATCGGTGGCAACATTACCTTGTCCGGCATTCCCAACCTTACGATGGTGCCACCGCGCACCCGGCTGGTGTTCGAGGGTGGTGTGGTTATTCGTGTGGACGGTGACAACAAACCCTGCCGTTTCGCAGGCGAGGCGATCGCCGAAGCCAATCCCGGCCGGGAAGGACTGGACCTGTTGTTCCCGCAAAAGGCAAAGCGCCTGCGAGGCCTTGTTGGCTATGTCGAAATCCCGGGGAAGGTTGCGGCGGGCGAGGCGGTCACCGCTCATGTTCCCGAACAGTGGATCTACGAGCGCATCTGATTTTAAGGCTCGCAGCGACGGAAACCTGTTTCCCGAGGTGTCCGATATTCTCTAGTCTGGATACTCTGTCATAACCTTCCAACAGGAGCCTCCATGCTGCCGATCCACCACATGATCGACCAGGCGCCACAGCCGGTCGCGCCATTCTCCCATGCCGTCGAAATTGACGGCTGGGTGTTTGTAACCGGCCAGATGCCGACACTGCCGGACGATCCGGACGCCCCGCTGCCGGAGGGCATAGAGGCGCAGACTGTGCGGGTGATGGAAAACCTGAAGCTCGTTCTGGGCGGCCTCGGGCTCGGCCTTGAAAACACGACTTTCATTCGTGTCTATCTGACTGAATTCAAACGCGATTATCAGGCTATGAACGACACCTACCGGTCATTTTTCGAACCCGGTAAATTGCCGGGTCGTACCTGTATTGGCGTGTCGGGCCTTGCCGTCGATGCGCTGGTCGAGATCGATTTGATCGCCAGGCGGCCGTAACGGCAGGTCGCCCGCAAATCACATCCCGGGTCGTGTGTGATGGGCACGGATCCGCTTTAAGCGCCGATGTCAGTCCTCGGTTGGGGACGTATCGTCAGCTTCCAGGCGTTTCGCACATCCCCAGGAGCTCAGAACGTCATTCATTTCGTCCAGCACGAAGAACCGGGCAGCGTCACGGTCATAACCTTCGTCCAGTAACGTGTCGTAGTCGGTCAGGGCGTGCCGGACATGACTGGTGGTGGCCTGCCAAAGGGCAATGCCGGGCGGCAGATGGCGCAGGTGTCCGGCGAGGGCAACTTCGAGAATGGCTTCCGCATCTGAAAAGGGAACGCGCGGCAGCAGGACCCGCAAGGCCTTGCGCATGTCTTTTTGCCGCTTGGTGCCGCCGGTCATGAACAGGTCCCGGATTTTTGAGGTTGAGACCGGAGAGGTAAACAAATCCCGGACGGATTAAAAGAGGTCTGGTGGAATTGGTCCGGATCGCCGGTCAGGCGCGGAAGAACTGAAAGCTGCTGGCCCCGGCAGTGCCGGACAGGGGAAGCCCTGCAACCCTTCCATTTTCCCTGGCATCGGCAAGAAGGTCCTCGAAAGGCAGGGGAGCGCTGAAATGGTATCCCTGGACCAAACGGCAATGCATCGCTTCCAGAAGTTCCAACTGGTTGCTTTCTTCAACGCCTTCCACCACGCACTGCATCTTCATGGACCGGCACAGGTTGACGATGGAGGTCACGACGCGCTCGCGATCGGGTCCTTGATACCGGCAACGAAACTGCGGTCGATCTTGACGCAGTCGATAGGCAGTCGGTGCAGGTAGCCAAGGCTGGAATAACCGGTGCCGAAGTCATCCAGCGCGAGTTTGACACCGGCATTGCGAAGAACCTGCAGACAGGTTTCAGCCGCTTCATAACTACCGATCACGGAAGTCTCGGTAATTTCGAACGTGATCCGCCGCGGGTCAATCGCCGCGCGGCGGATGATCTCGAGCAGCGCAGCCACTGTCTCGGCAGAGGTGACGTCATGTGCGGACAGATTGAAGGATAGCGAGAGCGTTCCGGGCAGGGCCTTGATCTGCTCGACCGCCTTTTCGAACAGCGACAGGGTCAGCCTGTGGATCAGGCCGGCGCGCTCGGCAATGGGAATGAACTTGTCGGGGGCAATCCTGCCAAGCTGGGGGTTGTCCCACCGCGCCAACGCTTCGAAGCCGACTACGAACCGTTCCGGCAACTGGACGACAGGCTGGAAATAGACCTGGAATTCGCTGGCAAGATCTGCGCTTTGAAGCGCGGCCTCGATGGCCCGTTCCGAGCGGATGCGGGCTTCATGTTCAGCCGAATAGACCGTCGTCCGGCCGCGCAGGCTGGTCTTGGAATTGTAAAGGGCGTAGTCGGACCGGTCGAACAGAACATGGGCAGAAGTGCCGGCGTCAGGATAGAACGCAATGCCGCAGGACGCGCCAACGGAAACCTGCAGTTCACCGATCCGATAGGGGCGGCTGATCAGTTCGCAATAGACTGCCCCGTCGAGGCTGCCTCGTAGATGTCTCCGAGATAAAGGAAACCGAACTCGTCGCCGCCGAGACGGCAGATCTCGACATTCGGCAGTCCAAGTCTCTTCAGGCGCATGCGACTTCCATCAGCAATTGGTCGCCCAACTGGTGGCCATAGGTGTCGTTGATGGGCTTGAACCGGTCCAGGTCGACGACGCCGACCGCAAACTGCCGGTCCGTGCCTTCCACTTCGCTGATCAGGCTTCAAGCCGGTTGAAGAAATAGCGCCGGTTCGGCAGGTCGGTAAGCGCGTCGGTTTGGGCAAGCTTGGAGTTTTCTGCGTTGAGACGCTCCGTTTCTTTCTGTTTGGCGGCCAGGTCCGATTGCGATTCAATCAGTTTGCAGAACCCTCGATAGCCGTTCAGAAGAACCTGCAGGACGACCAGGCACACCAGGAAGATATTGAGCCCTATGGCAATGTAGACGTCCTGGTTCTGGCCGAGATAGTGCACCAGGTAGGGGATCGTCACGATCACCATGACCATCAGGGCAGCCTGCGGCAGATGCATCAGGCAGAAGATGCAGCCGATGACGGTGATGGCGATGAAAAGCGCCACATGACCGCGCTCCGCAGGTCCGCCATAGCCGTCCAGGCTC
>LZQR01000177.1_pt1 | contig 17573 bp, 21 predicted proteins | sample 768601 | NCBI WGS metagenome assembly LZQR01 (sample SAMN05207299, study PRJNA324521) | oil field metagenome | isolation source: sample BH-FW-24 from oil reservoir | place: India: Bombay High | collected 2015-12-04
GATTCGGATATTGCGCCAGCAAATCTACCGTTGATGCTTCAGGGCAAAAATCAATGTACGCTTCATCCATCACCACGATTGCTCGGTCTTTTGTCATCTGGATATGGTGCGATAACTTTAAGAAGTACATTAATCAGCTCTTCGTTTGCAAGCGTAAATCCACAACGCAGACCAGCAAGCGCAAAAGCTTTCGACAGAGTACGCAAAATCGCAAGATTCGGATATTGCGCCAGCAAATCTACCGTTGATGCTTCAGGGCAAAAATCAATGTACGCTTCATCCATCACCACGATTGCTCGGTCTTTTGTCATCTCAAGCAGAGAGACAATATCTTCACGCTTAACTAAGTTACCTGTCGGGTTGTTTGGCGAACATACAAAAACTAGTTTCACGTTATCCAGGTTAGCTTCGATACCTGCAAGGTCTAGTTGCCAATCTGACGTTAGCGGCACGGTTTTCGCTCAACACCGATGGTTTCTGCACTGATGGCATACATACCGTAAGTTGGTGGGCAGTAAAGAATCGCATCTTCACCCGGCTCACAGAATGCACGAATCAGTAGCTCAATACCTTCATCTGCACCGCGAGAAGTCAGCGTTTGTTCTGGTTTCACACCCGCATAGGCTGCATAAGCGGAAATCAATTCTTTTGGCTGACATTCGCTGTAACGATTGAGACGAGCGAAGTCTGTTTTGTATTCATTATTGAATGGCGATTCGTTAGCATTTAGCCATACGTCACCGGTACCACCAATTCGGCGAGCCGACAAATAAGGGGTAAGTTGTTGGACTTGTTTACGCGCTAGCTTTTCCATCTCATTGTCCTCTTACTTAGCGGCCAGTTTTTCTACACGGGTTAATTTCTCAGTACGAATTGTCACTGCACGTTTGTGTGCATCCAAGCCTTCCGCTTCAGCCATTGTGACCACTGTAGGGGCAAGGTTCTTTAGGCCATCAGCAGATAGCTCTTGAATCGTCATACGCTTAGAGAAATCCGCCAAGCCTAAGCTTGAATAAGTACGTGTGTAACCGTAAGTAGGAAGAACGTGGTTAGTACCCGATGCGTAGTCACCTGCTGATTCAGGCGACCAATCACCAAGGAAAATAGAACCTGCGTTGTCTAATAGAGGCAGAAGCTCGCGTGGGTTCTTAGTCTGAACAATTAAGTGCTCAGGACCGTAGTAGTTCGAGATGGAAACCGATTGAGTCAGAGACTCGGCGATAATAATCAAGCTTGAAGCTAATGCTTGCTCGGCAATATCCGCACGTGACAGTTCTTTAAGTTGGCGTTGAACTGCGTCCGTCACTTGATCCGCAATCACAGGTGAAGGTGTCACAAGTACTACTTGAGAATCAGGACCGTGCTCTGCTTGGCTCAAAAGATCCGCAGCAATAAAGTCTGCATCTGCGGTTTCATCGGCAATCACAAGCACTTCTGATGGACCTGCAGGCATATCAATCGCTGCGCCACGGAAATCATTACTCACCTGTCGTTTTGCTTCGGTCACATAAGCGTTGCCCGGACCAAAGATCTTATCGACTTTCGATACAGTCTCGGTGCCATAAGCATCGCAGCGACGGCTTGACCACCGCCAACGTTGTACACTTCATCAATACCACACAGTTTTGCTACATAAAGGATCTCGTCAGCAATTGGCGGTGGAGAACAAAGCACCACTTTACGACAGCTGCAATCTTTGCAGGAACACCGAGCATCAAAACAGTCGATGGCAATGGCGCACTGCCACCGGGAATGTACAAACCCACTTTTTGAATTGGGCGCGTTACCTGCTCACAAAGTACACCCGGTTGAGTTTCTACTTTGATTGGCTGTGGCTTTTGTGCTTTGTGAAACTTAGTGATGTTTTCATACGCTTGCTCTAATGCGCTTTTCATCTTTTCAGAAAGACGCGCTGACGCTTCATCGATTTCTTGAGCAGAAACACGAATGGATTCAGGTTTCACACGGTCAAACTTCTCAGTCAGCTCCAATAGTGCGGCATCACCTTCTTTGCGAACTTTTGCGATTACTTCTGAAACCGCGGCAGTGATATTCGCACCTTCTGTAATTGCAGGACGTTCTAGGATTGAGTCTTGCTGCGTTTCACTTAGCGATTGCCATACGACGGTTCTCATTGCGATTACTCCATCATTTTTTCAATTGGTAGTACTAGAATTGAGCTCGCACCCAGTTCTTTTAGCTGTTCCATAGTTTCCCAGAACAGGTTTTCAGTACTTACCAAATGAACCGCAACTTTTTGCTTGTCAGCAGACAGAGGTAATACCGTTGGGTCTTCTGCGCCAGGAAGCAATGCTTTGATTTGGTCTAGCTTCTCAGCTGGTGCGTGTAGCATGATGTACTTAGACTCTTTTGCTTGCTGTACGCCTTGCATACGAGTCAGAAGTTTTCGATGAGTGCAACTTTATCTGCATCGAATTCGCCGGTGCGTTGAATCAGTGTCGCTTTTGATTTGAAGATGATTTCGGCTTCTTTAAGGCCGTTCGCTTCCAACGTTGCACCAGTAGAGACTAAGTCAGCGATGGCATCAGCAAGACCCGCGCGAGGGGCAACTTCTACAGAGCCTGTCAGCATACATGTTGAGAATGGAACGCCCACTTCATCCATGTAAGCTTTTAGCAGTTGTGGGTATGTCGTAGCGATACGTTTGCCAGCGAGGTCTTGAGGGCCGTTGTACTCTTCGTCTTTGTCGATTGCGATAGATAAACGGCAGCCACCGAAATCAAGACGACGAAGTTGAACAAATTCATACGGTTCACCCAAAGCTTTACGATCTAGACGAACTTCTTCCAGTTCATTTTCACCGATAAAGCCAAGGTCTACAACGCCATCCATAATTAGACCAGGAATATCGTCGTCACGAACCAAAAGTAAATCAATTGGCATATTTTCAGAATGAACAACTAAGCGCTCACCCATCACGTTGAATTTCACGCCGCATTTTTTAAGTAGAGCTTGGCTCTCTTTGCTAAGACGACCTTTTTTCTGAATTGCAATTCTTAAGCGTTGTGTTTGCATTGCTTTATCCCTGTGCCAGATTCGGTAATTTAAATATTTTATAAACCAGTAAACTAAAAACCCTCGAGAGATTTGGTCTCCCGAGGGTTTGAAATCTGTTTTCACTTTGATTTTCACCTCCGGGAGTATCCTATCTCCCGGGTATGCGTACATCTCCCGAAAGACTAAATTGGGTGATGATGGTGATGAATGTTCATTACAAAATTACGCATACTTATTTCAAGGCTCTTCTCATTTGCTTTGTTAGTAACCACACTAACCAAGCTGATTACTTTTTTCAACCCTTAATTTTAAAAAAATCGAATTGTATAATACAAATAAAAAAGGAGGCCGAAGCCTCCTATAAATTTACTTTTTAATTCAGTGAATTACGCACTTTGACAAGATGCCATTTTTGACTTTGAAAGCCATGACAAAATCGCGCAAACGATAACGAATGTAATCGACGCTGCGATGAAAGAGAACGCAATTGAAGCTGTCATACCAAGAGCAATAAAGCCCACGCATGAAACAAGCGCGACTGATAATGCATAAGGTAACTGTGTTGATACGTGATCGATGTGATTACAACGTGCACCAGTCGATGACAAGATCGTCGTATCTGAGATTGGTGAACAGTGGTCACCGAATACCGCACCAGCAAGAACCGCACTTAACATCGGTAGCATTAGCGCTACGTCTGTTGCGCCAGCCATGTCTCCCGCGATTGGAAGCATGATACCGAACGTACCCCATGAAAGTACCTGTTGAGAACGCCATTAGGCCAGACAACAAGAATAGGATAACTGGTAGCCAGTGTGGGTTGATGTTGCCTTGCGCCATTGTAGATAGGTAAGAACCCGTCTTCATGTCACCGATAACTGAACCAATAGTCCAAGCGAAAACAAGGATAAGGATTGCACCAAACATTGACTTAGCACCAATCCAAAGCGTGCGTGCAATCTCAACCATTGGTAGACCTTGCTTAATAACAGTGAACAACGCAACTGCTAGACCAAGTAAACTACCGTAGATTAGAGAAGTACCAACATCCGTGTTTTCAAATGCACCCAACAGCGCAAATTCTTTACCATCTGCTGCTAGCGCTTGACCACCGGTGTAAAGCATTGAAGCAATAGTCGCCACAATAAGCGTTACGATAGGAAGAATTAGGTCAGAAACCTTACCCTTCTCGCTTTCACGAATATCTAGCTCTTCGTTTAGGTCGTGTGCTTCTTGTGAGTCGTTCTCTTTATCTTTATCAAAACCACGGCCTTGAGACGCTGCGATTTCATGTTCACGCATCTTACCGATATCTAGACCAAACCACGCTACTGCAAATACCATTAGTAGAGCAAAAACTGCGTAGAAGTTCATAGGAATAAGACGAACATAAGCCCCAAGAGCAGAGTACTCAGTGATGCCGTGCGACACCAAGATACCACCGATGATGGTAATGATGTACGCACCCCAACTCGAAGCTGGCATGATCACACACATTGGTGCAGCGGTTGAGTCAAGGATGTACGCAAGCTTGGCGCGAGAGACGTAGAAACGGTCAGTCACTGGGCGAGAGATCGCACCAACGGCAAGACTATTAAAGTAATCGTCGACAAAAATGAATACGCCAAGGAAGGCTGCAAGAAGTTTAGAGCCGCGTTTACTTTTTACTCGTGTTTGCGCCCATTCAGCGAAAGCGCGAGTACCACCAGAAAGTGTTAACAGTGCTGTTGTCATACCCAAAAGGATTAGGAAGCCAACAATGCTCATGTTCCAAGTATTAATACCACCGTCTTCAATAAAGACAGAAGAAACTTGAGAGCTAACATAACCTACCGTGCTACCGATAGACCAATCGTTAAGTAGCACCGCACCCAGTACGATACCAACACCAAGAGAAACTAAAACACGTCGAGTCAGAATCGCCAGCGTCAGTGCGACAATAGGCGGTAATAACGAAACAGGAGAATGTGCAAAATCTATTAAATTCATGATCTTCAAAACCAAAGTTTGGCTAGAGATCTACTGCAGACAAGTCACGTAGCATACGGTACGTGCTCATGTTGAACTTAGCGACAGGGAAGCGAACACTTCACCCAACCCTACAGTAGCGCTCCATAGTTTAATGTAAATATACTATGGCAGTGTTGTTCCTTTCAGAGACAACCCCAGCAAGTGGTTTCGATAGACCCACTTACTTCGGCAATCTTCGCCTTCCACTATTATTCATTGGCATCACCCCAATAATAGCTACTCTTCGAGACTGCACCTCTACGGCAATAACAAACATTTAACTGTTAATTGTACAAATCAACAACAATTTGTCTGCAATATTGCATCAGGTGACAGCCATTGTACTCATGAGGCCTACCAATGCAACACATCAAACTAAATTAAATGAATAAATAATCGCACTTCGATTTATAAATGGAATGTGATCAAATCATACATTACGCAACTGCAATCACTTCGATGTTGTCGTTTATGAAACTTTATTACTACTATTAAATTCGTCATAGTTTTACGTGTAACAATAAATGAAAGAAATATGACGACAACAACATTCACAATCTCACCCTTCTCTGTCAGAAAAAGAGAAATTAAATTCAAGCGATAAATAAACATGAAGGTGATCGAGAAAAAGATGGTATCTATAAAGAGAAAAGTGTTGGAAATGACTAATTAGATTTCAAATTGATTAATTAATATTGTTTCCTCCCCAAAAAACTAAAGAAATTTAATCTAAATCATGAATTAGCATTTGCACATATGAGAAAGATAAAGTTAAATATAAGGACACTAATTTTTAAATCTAGATTCGCATTTTATTTATCGTCTCGATAAGCAATGTAGAAACTTTTAACCTATTAATAGGAATCGTTATGTCTGAGCTGACTAAAACACTTCTAAATATCCGTAGCCTCCGTGCATTTTCTCGTGAGCTAACTCTAGAGCAATTGGAAGAAGCTCTAGATAAACTAACTATCGTTGTTGAAGAGCGTAAAGAAGCAGAAGAAGCAGACCGCGCAGCACAAGCTGAGCAAGAAGCGAAACTAGCGGCTATCGCAGAGAAAATCGCTCAAGACGGTATCGACGTTGAAGCGCTAATTAGTGCACTTGCTGGTGAAACAAAAACTAAAGCAAAATCTAAGCGTGCTCCTCGCCCTGCTAAGTACAAATATACTGATACTAACGGCGAAGAAAAACTTGGACTGGCCAAGGTCGTACACCTTCTGCAATCCAAGAGCAACTTGATGCAGGCAAATCTCTAGACGATTTCCTAATCTAATAATAGATTTATGAAATTTAAAAAGGTTCCCTAGTGGAACCTTTTTATTTATAAATAGATACAAAAATGGCGCATTCAAAATGCGCCATTTTTCGTATGTGATAGGTTGGCTAATTCAACATAATAAATTAACGTTCCCAGTATGCTTCTTCCAAGCTATCTTCACGCTCAGGAAGACCACGAGATAAACGTGGAGAATGCTGTACTAACACCTCATAACTCGCACGGTTTGCATATTTACAAACTTGGGAGAATGAAGAGTAAGTTAAATACTCATTATTGTGCTTGCTTGAGTTAGGCACATTTTCTTTGTGGTATTTATTTGCAGCCATATCGTGCAGAACCGCAGACAATGCTGCATCACCTGCACCATTGGTGTTCTTAATCTTTTCAGGACCACCCATGTAAGGCGAGATGTGCGAATATATTTTAATTGCGTTTTCGCATGAGTCTTTCTTCGCTGGTCGGCTAAATTCGTAACGGTTGAATTCCGCAATAGAGCCAGGAAGCAAAGGTAATGACGTTTCACGCTTAGCGCTGTCTTCAGTGTAACCTGCCATAAATAGGCCAACAGGGCCTGCTGTACAAAGTACTAGGTCAGCCCATTCAAGCGTTTTATCTGAAGCAGCTAATGGGTCAGATTCACCCGTTAACGCTTCTGCTTCATCTTCGTTCATTGCTACAACAGATACGTTGTCGCGAATAAACTCTTGCCAGAATGTTGGATCGTCTTGAATAACGAATTTAGTACCTAGTGTTAATACCACTGGTACATCGTGTTTCTTCGCGTATTCAATCGCGCGCATCGTTGCTTCAGGCATTGGATCGCCTTCTTTACAACGAACTAGGTACGCAGTAAGAACCAGAGCAGATGCACTCTTGAAGATTTTCTCAGGGATATTGTCTGGGTGAAGTTGGTTCATTTGGCCTTCGCTGATTGCGAAAGTACGTTCACCATCTTCAGTAATAAGAGCGAAACAGCGACCAATTGCACCATCAACGCCTTGTAGGTAGTTCAGGTCCATACGATAGATGTGTTACATAGGTAACGGTAACCGTAGCTGCCGATTTTGATATCTTGGCTCATTACACCTAAAAGCGTCGAACGGTCATCTGCCAATACTGAGTAGTTATGTAGCGTGTTACCGATCGTACCACCTGCATACTCGTTAGTAATTAGGCAGTCTTCTTTTAATTGTTGGTAAAGTGCTTCAGCTGTCGCATCATCGATTACCAATGAGTGTCCTTTACTCAAACCGTACTTTTCAATCACTTCCGTTGTCACTTTCGCTTCAATATCAACCAGCGTTTGATCAATGCCGATGATATGAGTGCGCGTCATCTTCTTGCTTTCTTGTGCTTGGCTCACTAATGGGTCGCGAGCATGAACAGGAAAATAGTGCTTGGATTTGCGTTGTCCAGGAAATTTCATATTGTTAGTCTGAGTAAGGGATGAAAAGGAGAACGGATTCTATACCGCTGACAATAAAGCAGCAATAAAAGCGAGTATAGCAAACGTTTGCACCCTGCTTTTTATTTTCTAACGCTCTATTCTCCTTCCATGAAACCTAAATCTGGCAGCTGTTCGAGGTGTTCGGTATAGCGTTTTAGATTGAACTCACCACCATTTTCATTACGTCAAAATCTCAATCGACATCGCGCAAGCCATCATTGCAACGGCATCTTCACGTGGCGTACCTGTCATCATTAGTCGCATTAAGGTTTCTTTTACTTTTATCGGGTTGCCATCTTCGAGCTGGTTTTCAACAATTTCAATCAACTCAGCTTCTTGCATAAATTGGTTTTCTTCGGTCATTTGATATTTCCTCTTGGATTTTTGCCAACTATGCCATATATAACCCTTCTATACTTATCGAATTCTCACACACGGTTTGTTTTCGGTGAAATTTACATCAAAATCGAAGTGTGATTTCGATCTCGGATCTGTCCCCGGTCAGTGGATTCTGGTAGAATCTGCGTCCCGTTAATTTTAGTGGTGTTTAGTAATGTCTGATAACAGCCAAAAGAAAGTCATCGTCGGTATGTCCGGCGGCGTTGATTCATCTGTTTCTGCGTATCTTCTAAAGCAACAAGGCTACCAAGTAGAAGGCCTGTTCATGAAGAACTGGGAAGAAGATGACAACGAAGAATATTGTACAGCAGCAGAAGATCTTGCTGATGCTCAGGCAGTATGTGACAAGCTAGGCATTCACCTACACACCATCAACTTTGCTGCTGAATACTGGGATAACGTATTTGAGTACTTCCTTGCTGAATACAAAGCAGGCCGTACACCAAACCCAGACATTCTTTGTAACAAAGAAATCAAGTTCAAAGCATTCCTAGAATTCGCTGATGAAGTGCTTGACGCTGATTACATTGCAATGGGTCACTACGTGCGTCGCTCTTTCCCAGAGAACGGTGAAAAGCCACAGATGCTACGTGGCCTAGACAGCAATAAAGACCAGAGCTACTTCCTGTACACATTAAGCAACGAGCAAATTGCACGTAGCCTATTCCCTGTCGGTGATTTAGAGAAGCCAGAAGTACGCCGCATCGCAGAAGAGCAAGATCTGATCACAGCGAAGAAGAAAGACTCTACGGGTATTTGTTTCATCGGTGAGCGTAAGTTTACGGAATTCCTAGGTCGCTACCTTCCAGCTCAACCAGGCAACATCGAAACGCCTGAAGGCGAAGTGATTGGTCAACACCAAGGCTTGATGTACCACACATTAGGTCAGCGCAAAGGTCTGCACATCGGTGGCCGCAAAGGTGGCGGTGGTAACGAAGACCCATGGTTCGTTGGTGAGAAAGACCTAGAGCGTAACGTTTTGATTGCCGTTCAAGGTAAAGACCACCCAATGCTTAAATCAGAAGGTCTACTTGCATCACAACTTCACTGGGTAGATCGTGAGCCAATTCGCGATGTTATGAAGTGCACAGTGAAAACTCGTTACCGTCAGGAAGATATTCCTTGTACAATCATCCCTATCGATGATGAAAACATTAAAGTGATCTTTGACGAGCCACAAATTGCTGTAACACCAGGTCAATCAGCTGTGTTCTACAAAGATGACGTGTGCCTAGGTGGCGGCATCATCGAGCAACGCATTAAATATTCTCAAGCTTAGGAGTCGTTACGTGGCGAATACACTTTATGACCGTACTATCGCTTTTGCAGGTATCTGCCAAGCTGTTGCTCTAGTTCAACAGGTAGCGAGAGACGGACATTGTGATCAAGATGCCTTTGAAACGTCAATTAACGCCATTTTGAATACTAGCCCAGCGAACACCATTGGTGTTTTCGGTCGCGAGGCCGACCTTAAGCTGGGTCTTGAATGCTTGGTGAAAGGGATTGATAGCACCCCATCGGGAAGTGAAGTCACTCGCTACATCATCAGCCTAATGGCATTAGAGCGCAAGCTATCGGGTCGTAACGATGCAATGTCACAACTTGGTGATCGCATCCAAATGGCTCAGCGTCAAACGGAACATTTTGAATTGCTAGATGATCAAATGATCAGCAACCTAGCAAGCATTTACTTGGATGTAGTCAGCCCTATTGGTCCTCGTATTCAAGTAACTGGTACTCCATCGGTACTGCAACAAACCTCTAACCAGCACAAAGTTCGTGCGCTGTTGTTATCGGGTATTCGTAGCGCAGTACTTTGGCGTCAAGTTGGCGGTAAACGTCGCCACCTAATCTTCGGACGCAAAAGATGGTAGAGCAAGCGCAAATCCTTCTTGCTCGAATGTAATAAGGTATCTAGTAAGCAGCTCGCGTTTATCGCGAGCTCATTTTTTAGACCAAAACAAATCTCGCGCAAACGTTTGCGCAATATTCGTGACAATTGCCACAGTTATTGGTATAAAGCTCACGAAATTTAGAAACCCAATTCAGGAGAACATCATGGAACTGTCAGCATTGACTGCTGTTTCACCAGTAGACGGCCGTTACGGAAGCAAGACAATTGCGTTACGCGAAATTTTCAGTGAATACGGTCTACTAAAGTACCGTACTATCGTTGAAATCCGCTGGCTACAAAAGCTTGCTGCTACTGCTGAAATTGCAGAAGTGCCAGCGTTTAGCGCAGAAGCAAACCAATTCCTAGACGACCTTGCTGCAAACTTCTCTGAAGAAGATGCACGCCGTATCAAAGAGATCGAGCGTACAACTAACCACGACGTTAAAGCGGTTGAGTACTTCCTAAAAGAGAAAGTAGCAGACGTTCCTGAACTGCACGCAGTAAACGAGTTCTTCCACTTCGCATGTACTTCTGAAGACATCAACAACACATCACACGCTCTAATGCTTAAAGAAGCGCGTGAGAACGTGATTCTTCCAGAAATCCGTAACCTAATCGACGCTATCAAAGCGCTAGCAGTGGAATACCGCGATATTCCTCTACTATCTCGTACACACGGTCAGCCTGCTTCTCCATCTACTATGGGTAAAGAAATGGCAAACGTGGCGTACCGTATGGAGCGTCAATTCAAGCAAATCGAAAACGTTGAGATCCTAGCGAAAATCAACGGTGCAGTAGGTAACTACAACGCACACCTTTCTGCTTACCCAGAGCTAGATTGGCACAAGTTCTCTGAAGAGTTCATCACTGAGTCTCTAGGCGTTACTTGGAACCCTTACACAACTCAAATCGAACCACACGATTACATCGCTGAGCTGTTCGACGCTATCGCTCGTTTCAACACTATCCTGATTGACTTCGACCGTGACGTTTGGGGTTACATTGCACTAGGCCACTTCAAGCAAAAAACCATTGCTGGTGAGATTGGTTCTTCAACAATGCCTCACAAAGTTAACCCAATCGACTTTGAAAACTCAGAAGGTAACCTAGGTCTTGCGAACGCTGTATTCGGTCACCTAGCACAGAAACTGCCTATCTCTCGTTGGCAACGTGACCTAACTGACTCAACGGTTCTACGTAACCTTGGTGTTGGTGTTGGCTACGCAATCATCGCTTACACTTCTACGCTTAAAGGCATCAGCAAGCTAGAAGTAAACCGCGAAGCACTTCTTGCTGAACTAGATAAGAACTGGGAAGTACTAGCAGAGCCAGTACAAACAGTAATGCGTCGTTACGGCATCGAGAAGCCATACGAGAAGCTAAAAGAGCTAACTCGTGGTAAGCGTGTAGATGGCGAAGCAATGCGTAACTTCATCGACGGTCTTGAGCTTCCTGAGCACGAGAAAGCACGTCTGAAAGAGATGACGCCAGCGAACTACATCGGTCAAGCAATCGAGCTGACAGATAAGCTGTAAGAGAATCGAGAATCGAGAATCGAGAATCGAGAATCGAGAATCGAGAATCGAGAATCGGATAATTTTGAGGGTTGACGTGAAAGCGTCAACCCTTTCTTCGTTTAGGGGGAACGGGATTCTCCCTATGGAACGCTAAGCTTCAGGATAAGGGATAAGTGATAAGGGATAAGGCTCAGTTATATCCATTAAAGAAGCAGCTGCTACCCACACACCCCAAGTTTAACTTCCCTTTACTGAAATACTAGCGCGCCCCTCTCGATTCCTACAGCGAAGCGCTCCCGTATCTCGAAGCGCAGCGTTCCTAACTGTTTTACTGCCTCTGGAAAAACAGTGTAATCGTCCCTACCTCGACCCCAAACTTCTTAATCTTGGTAAGGTTAAACACGTGCATATCATCCTGGCGGTACAACCAATCATCGAACGATACAGTGATGGTTGAATCGTCCATCTTTAACTCAAAGTCGTATTGCCATTGCAGCGCATTACCCATCTCTTTACCGGTGGCAACACCAATAATGTCATCCGCTTCACCCTGATAAGTGCCGTCTTCGAGTTTAGTAATGACCCATATACGCTGGTCGAGCTCGCCATCATCAAAGACAAAGTCTTCCACCAGCGTTAGTTCATTACCTTCAACCGTCCCGACAATGTCGACTTCAAATCGGCGAGTTTGTTTCTCAGTGTAGTCCTGCACCATTCCCCAAGCCTTGACGTCACCTTCGAAGTAGCCAAACAGGTCAAAGGCTGGCGATGCTGCTTGGTAGTTATCAATATCAGCAGAGCAAGCGCTAAGAAGCGTTACCGCAGCAATCACTGGTGCTTTGAGCATTCGTTTTAATAATTTCACTACCTTACCTGCCCTATCAGTTGTTTACGAAGTTTAGGAAACTCTGTTTTCGGTGATAACCAAATCGAAAGAAACGCATCATTAAGTCGCTCATCTTTCACATATCCGACGGTTTGATACGGTTCACTCCCGGCTTTGCGATAAATAAGCTGACCGTTTGTACCATCAGTTAGGTAAGTCAGCTCATCGCCTTTCTTAATATCAGGGAACATAGTGTTCAGTTCAGAAATCCACTGCTGACGATAAGCTTGTGTAAATCCTAGTTTCTGCCACTGTTCATCCGTCACATCGAGCAGCTGCTCTTTGCTAATATCACGCTGATAGTTAATCTCTAAAGCAAAAGGGTGGGGAGAAACGTCATTAGACACCAAATACTGTCCATCGGGCGCTTTAAGGCGGGACTTGTAGATATCAAAAACAAACCAAGTGAGTTGAGCTTCGCCGACCGTTTGCCACTGTTGCCAATTGCTAGTGGTTATTGTCTCACTCGAACCCACCACATTTTGAGCTTGCAAAGGCATCGCACAGAACAAAGAGGCAGCCATTACACTACTGGTCAGCTTCCGTTTCCAATTTCTCTTCAAGCTTTTCATTTCCGTACACCTTGAGTATCAAAAGCATCATTGCACACCATTCGACGAACAAGATCGTAAGTGTGACGCCAACGCTAAATCCAAATTCAACGGCTTGGAGTTTGTAGCCAGCAAAGTAGCTCGCTGTCCCTCCGATACCGCCTACTATTGATACGTAGGTTTTGGGAAACGGTACAAAATTGACTTGAGTTGGTAGGCATACCAAGAGAACAAAACCCACAAGCAAACAAGCCAGATTGGCAACCAAGTGGTTGGGAATATAAAGACGGAAAATTGCTTGTTGAGGGTGTCTAGCACCAAACCAACGGATACAATCGTGGTGATATTCTTGAGAGCAGAAGGCTCTACTCTCCAGCAGTATACAAGGGTAAGCAACGTGAGCACGAAAGTCAGCCACTGCCATTGATAGGTTCCAAGCACTGCGGCAAACCAGCAGAGTTGGAACCATGTCGATGCAAGAAACACTCTCATAAAGAACTACGGACGCTGAAACGTCATGTGAACGGCACTGATCGTGCGAGCTAAGAAGCCACCCTCACAATAGCTCAAGTAATAACGCCACATGCGCACGAAGCGATCGTCGTAACCAAACGAGCGCACTTCACTCTCGGCTTGATTAAAGCGATGATGCCACTCATTAAGCGTTTTGGCGTAATCAAGCCCGATATCGAACAGATCTCGCGTAACCAAGTCACTGTATTTGGTCGTTGCTTGAGTGAGGGATGTGACTGAAGGCAAAAAGCCTCCTGGGAAAATGTACTTCTGAATAAAATCGACATTGTTGCTGTAATAATCATAGCGCTGGTCGGCAATGGTAATCGCTTGAATCGCCATCAAGCCTCCCGACTTCAACAAGGATTCACACTTCTTGATGTACGAAGGCAGGAATTGTTTACCCACTGCTTCAATCATCTCTATAGAAACCAGCTTGTCATAGGTTCCCTTTAGATTGCGATAATCCTCTTTAAGCAAAGTGACTTTACCTTCTAAGCCACGCTCTTTGATCTTCTGTTCGGCGTAAGCGTGCTGCTCTTCAGAAATGGTTGTCGTCGTCACTTGACAACCATATTGCTCAGCCATATAAATCGCCATTGCACCCCAGCCGGTGCCAATTTCGATGACATGATCACTAGCTTTCAGCTCAAGTTGCTGACACAGGCGATCCATTTTGTTGATTTGTGCCTGTTCTAATGAATCATCCGCTTCGTTGTACAACGCTGACGAATACAGCATGTTGGTATCAAGGAATGCTTCATACAGGTTATTGCCCAAGTCGTAGTGAGCATGAATATTCTTACGGGAGTTTTCTTGGGAGTTACGGTTGCTCCAATGGCTAAACTTATAAAGCAGTTTTGTTAGCCAGCTGCCCTGCTCTTCGAGCTTATCCAGTGCACGCATGTTGAGAGCCATCAGCTTCATCAGTGCCGTCAGATCTGGGCTATCCCACCAGCCGTCCATGTAAGCTTCACCTGCTGCAATACTGCCGCCTTGTAAAATCCGAGAGTAGAAGCCGGATGCTTGACCTCAATCGTCGCCGCAACTGGTTCACCATTATATTCTCCATTTGGCGTAGAGAACCTCTCACTGCGTTCTGTCGTTTCTGTTTTGAAGCTCTCAATAACCGTTAAGCAGCCGATTTCCATCTTTTGAAGACACTGAAATAGAACTCCACGAGCCGCTTTTTGCGTCGTCGTCAATTCACGTGGCATTGCCATAGAAGTTGTATTTAACATGCAGAGTTCTCCTTGTGCTTATTATTCTTTTCGTCTTTACTCACCGGCTCGGTTCCCGTCTTTTTGGTTGAGCATATTTAGGGTGTGAGTAAAAAGGCGCGCCTTTAATCCAAAGTTTTAGAGCGTGCCAGTAAATACCAACCATGACTTTTACCGTTTGAATCGGCGTAACGATCAAGCACTTCAATAAGGTTTTACTTGAAAGTGGCTGAGCTTTCATCGCCATGGTGGCATCAAAATGTTTTTCACCTTTGTGGCATTCAAGATGGATATTCAACTTGTCTGTCAAAGGTTTGATTTTCCAATGGTAGCGTTGGTCGATTGGATTAAACGGCGAGACATGAAACGCTTTGTCTTGCTCCCAACCAAAATTTTCATCCTGTTCGTTTGCCGCTATCACGTAATAATGACGTTCATTCCAAGGGGTGTTGCTGACCTCTGCCAGCAGGTACTTCCACTCGCCCTCCTTGTCATAAACGTAGTAGAAATTAACCGGACTGAAATAGAGCCCTAAGTAACGTAGGTGACAAACGGCAACCACTTTTCCCGTCAAACGAACACCTGTTAGCGCTTCCAGTTTGTCTTGAACGGCTAACTTAATGCATCCTTTACCACCAATGTAATCACTGCGCTTAAAACGTGCCCAATGCCACCAGCGTGACCCAAAGCCCCAAACATTTTTCTCCAGCGCCTCGAGTTCATCTACGTCGATGGCTGGCATGAATATGGAGTAATTCAACTCATGACTCACAGGCGTGAATCGACGGTGGCGAACATTGCCTATAAACAATCGGCTGTTCATCTGGCTGCTCATATCACGCCGCGCCTTTTCAAAGGGCACCACATTTTGCTCGCGGTATTTTCTTCTAGCCCTTGAACAACATCAAGCGCGCTACGAACACCATCTTCATGGAAGCCGTTGTACCAATAAGCACCACAGAACCATGTACTCTGTTTGCCTTGGACTTCGTCTTTTCGTTGCTGTGCGGCAATAGACTCCGTGGTAAATACAGGATGATGGTAAGTGAATGAGCGTAGAATCTTGTTTGGGTTGATTTTTTTCGTACTGTTCAACGTGACACAGAAAGTATGCTCTGATTGAATGTGTTGCAGTATGTTCATGTTATAAGTCAGAGAAGGAAGACGCTCTTGCTCTTCTTGACTGCCATCGAGTAGGTAATTCCATGCAGCCCAAGCCGCCTTGCGTTTTGGCAACAGGCCAATATCTGTATGCAACACGACTTCGTTTGCTTGGTATGCCATATCGCCTAGGATTTCTTGCTCGGTAGAGCTTATGTCGCCCAGCATTCGCATTGCTTGATCACTGTGGCAAGCGAAGATAACGTCATCAAACCAGTGCGTCTCACCATGAACTTCAATACCAACACCGTTATCAGTACGGATGACTTTTTCGACTGGGCTGTTAAGACGAATATTATCGGCAAAACCTTTGGTCAACGGTCCAATGTAAGAACGTGAGCCGCCTTTTATCACATACCATTGCGGACGGTTTGTGATATCTAACAATCCGTGGTTGAGGAAGAATCGCAAGAAGAACATTAACGGGAATGCGCGCATGTCTGCCAAGGTCGATGACCAGATTGCAGCACCCATTGGTAATATGTAGTTATCAGTAAAAATGGACTGAATTCGTGTTCGTCAAGAAACGCCCCGAGAGTCTGAGAGTCTGTCGATTTATCGTTAGCAAAGCTTTTCGCCAGTTTGTTAAAACGAAGGATCTCTGAGATAAAGCGGTAGAATTTTGGGTTTGCCCAGTTTCGTTTTTGAGCAAACAGTGTCGACACGGTGTGACCGTTGTACTCCAAACCATTACCGTCGTTTCTGACGCTGAAGCTCATTTGCGTCGGCAAACCTTCGACACCAATTTCGTTCATCATTTTGATGAAGTTTGGGTAAGTCCGGTCATTGTATACAATAAAGCCGGTATCGATCGCGTACTCTTTCCGTTAAGGCTTACGTCGACAGTCGCCGTATGCCCACCTATGTAATCGTTCGCCTCGAACAACGTTACGTCATGTTCTTTATGCAAGTAATAGCCACAAGTGAGACCAGAAATCCCGGTACCAACAATGGCGATTTTCTTTCTTCCTGCAACGTTCATGCTTCTTCCTTCTTATGATACGAGTTTTGCGGTTAGCCGTGCTTGCCAGCTGTAGGGAAGCAGCGAGACAAAGCGCAAAATGCCAGTGAATCTCGCTGGGAAATAGATATGGCTTTTGTTTGCATCCAACTGCTTGCGGATGGCATCAGAAGCCTGCTTTACCGATACAATCATCGGCATATCAAAAGTGTTTTTGTCAGTGAGAGGCGTTTCAACAAAACCAGGGAAAACTGTGACGACTTTGATCCCTTTCTTCTTCAAGTCGACTGCAAGCGTGCGCGCGAAATAACTCACCGCCGCTTTGGAGGCGCCGTAAGCCTCTGCACGAGGCAGTGCGACTTCCGATGCAATGGACCCAACAATCACGACGCGATGACCACGTTCAAAGCGAGACTGACAAGCTTCAACACAATTAGCTACGCCAACCACATTCACGTTCATAACGCGCGCCATGAGTTTCGCGTCAACAACGCCGTCATCCATGTATTCGCAGTCGCCAGCGTTGAAATCCAGTTTTCAGGAATAAAAGGCAATTCAGACAGTGTTTGGAGCGTTTCCTCATACTGCGTCACATCAAAACGTAAGGTTGAGATGTTCCTCGACGCGTCCACAAGCTCTGTCAACACGGCCTCATTGCGTCCGCAGGCAATCACCTTCCAACCTGCATTTGCGTAGTCCAATGCAAGTTGTCGG
>LZQR01000178.1_pt1 | contig 17522 bp, 22 predicted proteins | sample 768601 | NCBI WGS metagenome assembly LZQR01 (sample SAMN05207299, study PRJNA324521) | oil field metagenome | isolation source: sample BH-FW-24 from oil reservoir | place: India: Bombay High | collected 2015-12-04
CGATTTAGCGCCTTTCCTGAAAGGGCGAACCACTTTGATTGTGGCGCACCGTTTGAGTTCCATCAAGCAGGCGGACCGCATTCTTGTCTTTGAAGACGGTCCACATTATCGTCTGAGCATCGATCGATTTAGCGCCTTTCCTGAAAGGGCGAACCACTTTGATTGTGGCGCACCGTTTGAGTTCCATCAAGCAGGCGGACCGCATTCTTGTCTTTGAAGACGGCCACATTATCGAATCGGGCAGCCATGAAGATTTGGTGGTTTCCGGCGGGACTTATCAGCGCCTGTATCGTTAGAGTCATAGTGTTAGGGCACATAAAAAAACCACCAGGCCTGGTGGTTTTTTCAATTCAAACGCAAGGTGACCGTTTCATCGGCCGTTTCCTCTAACGGTTTAAAAATCACTCCATTCATCGGACGCCTTTTCCGACTCGTGACTGTCAGACGGTTTCGGTTCTGCAGGCGCGTTTGATTTTTTAGCCGGCGGTAAGCTGGCAGGTTTGGTATCCGTCTTTTTGGCCGGTGGCAGATGAACTGATTGACCGGTTTTGAAAAACGCCATGTTCCGGTCAAGGCTTTCGGCCTGTTCGTTCATGCTGTCGGCGGCGGCGGCCGTTTCTTCCACCAGTGCCGCATTTTGTTGAGTGACTTCGTCGATTTGACTGATGGCTTTATGCACCTGGTCGATGCCTTCCATCTGCTGGTTCGAGGCTTGTGAGATTTGTTCGATCATCTGGGCGACTTCATTAATGGATTGATTAATACCCGACAGAACCTCACCTGACTCCGAGGCCAGTTGCGTACCCTGATCGATGCGGGCGACACTCTCGGTGATTAGGCTGGTGATTTCCTTGGCGGCATCGGCCGATTTTTGTGCCAGTGAACGGACTTCGCCGGCCACGACCGCGAAACCACGCCCGTGTTCACCGGCCCGTGCCGCTTCAACGGCGGCGTTGAGTGCCAGCAAGTTGGTTTGGAAGGCGATGCCATCAATTAACGTAACGATGTCGGAAATTTTGTGGCTGGATTCCTGAATCGCATTCATGGCTTCAATGGTCTGCTTCATCACTGTAGAGCCGCTGTTGGACTGGCCTTGTACCGTATGGGCCACTTCCGAGGCTTCCTTGGCATGTTGGGCGTTGTTTTTCACGCTGGAGGTCATTTCTTCCATGGTCGAAGAGGTTTCTTCAATGGCGGCGGCCTGTTCCTGGACCCGTTGGCTTAAGTCCATGGCGCCTTGCGCCACTTCCTGAGAGCCTGCGAGACGACTTGAGATGCCTGAGTCGTTTGATTGATGACATCGGACAGTTTGGTGACGGTGTTGTTGACCGTTTGTTTGAAGTCGTCCAAATGGCCTTTGTAATCGCCGTTGATGGTTTGGGTGAGGTTGCCTTGCTCGATTTCCTTTAAGACCTGGATAGCTTCATTGACCGGTTGCACGATGCCGTCCAGTATCCGGTTGATGCCTTCAATCATTTGTTTCCAGTCGCCTTGGAATTGGTTGGCGTTGGCGCGTTTGTCGAGTGCGCCATCGGCCACGGCTTGAATCAACATGTCGGTATCGGCGGTGATGGCTTTGAGGTTATGGCGAACCGCTTCAATGGCGTTGTTGATAAACGCTTTTTTGCCGGGAAGCTTTTCAATGTCGGCCCCGAAATCGCCTTTACCGAACGATTCAAACACGGCCATGGCTTTCTTTTCACTTGAATGTGTCCGTCAACCATCTTGTTGACGCCGGTGGCCATTTTTTGGAAATCGCCCTGGAATTTACTTTCGTCGACATGGACATCGATGTCACCGGCATCGTGCTGTTGAGACATGTGGTCCATGTCCTGCAATAAGGATTGCAACGTGCCTTGAACGTGTTTCATGGCATTCAATAATTGTCCGGTTTCGTCTTCGGTCCGAATATCGATGTTTGTGGATAAGTCACCCGCGGCGATGGCGTTGGCGGTATCGATGGATTGGTGGAGTTGCCGGGCAATGTTTCTGGGAATGGAATACCCCAGCCACAAAGCACCAATTAGAATCACGCCCAATATTGCCATGGCGATGTTCTGGAATTGTTCAAGTTGCTGGGCTAGGTGTTCGCGTATCTCGACGGATTTGGACAAAGCCGCTTCGCCGGCTTTATCCAGGTTGTCGCGTAATGCGGAGAACTTCTGTTCGGCGTCCTGGCGCAGCGCGCTGATTTCTTCCGGTGAGGCTTGTCCGATGGCGGCGACCAACTTGTCTGATTGCTGTTTCCAGGCGGCAAAGTCGGCTTGAAATGCGGAGGATTTTTCCAGCACATCCGGGTAATCCTGCATATTGGTTTGGTACTTGGCATAACGGTCGGCGACTTGCTGGGCGTTTTCAACGCGAGAGGCGTTTTCGGCCTCAGCATCGCCGTAGCGCGCCAATAAGTTCAATTCGGCTTCTTTGGCTTGATACAAATCCCGGTCCGCATTGAGCGTTAAGGAAATGGATTGGACAAATTTATCCGCTTGCAGTTGGATGGAGTGCTCTTGCATCTTGAGCATCCAGGATGACGCCGCAAGCAACAGAATGATGGAAATGGCTAGTGTGACAATGGGAATTGTACTTTTGACTCGAATACTGTTGAGTGCTTTAGCGTTTGTCATTAGTGCAGACCCCTTATTGTTTTAATTGTTGAAGCGTTTACATGCATACATGCAATATTTTCATTAATTATATAGGGGGTATCTTGTATTTTGTGATAAAAATTTTTACGAGGATTGAATGCTTTTATTTCAGTATTTGATGTTATGTGTCAAGAGGAAAGAAAGGGAAGGGAGTTTGGACATACAAATCGGTTTCAGCGATGAAAGAACACTGAGTGTTACAGGATTATTTGAATGGGGAAAATGGGGCGAATGACGGGGATCGAACCCGCGACAACAGGAATCACAATCCTGGGCTCTACCAACTGAGCTACATCCGCCATAGTGGTTTGAAAGACATACCGTAAATGGCACGCCCATCAGGATTCGAACCTGAAACCCTCGCCTTAGAAGGGCGATGCACTATCCAGTTGTGCTATGGGCGCTTATCGAACCTCTTAGATATCGTGCTGAATAGCGAGCATCAACAAGATAAAAATTGGTCGGAGTAGAGGGATTTGAACCCCCGACCACCTGTACCCAAAACAGGTGCGCTACCAGACTGCGCTATACTCCGAAAAGATGCGGCGTATTTTATAGACCGGACGGTAAGCTGTCAATAATTAAAATCAGGAAATATGAAAAAAATTTTACATGCGGTTTTGGCGACGAACCCCATGAAATCAGTTATTATATCCAGCTATTTCGTATTAATTTGTTTTAAATAGGATTTTTCACATGACGGCAAAAATTTTGGATGGAAAGGCCATTGCTCAGGAGTTGAGAGAGAGTATTCGTGCGGAAGTGGACGCACAGGTTGCGAAAGGGCAAAATCCGCCAGGCCTGGCCGTTATTCTGGTGGGTGAAGACCCGGCTTCCCAGGTGTATGTGAGAAACAAAAAGATTGCGTGCGAGAAAGCCGGCTTTAATGATGTGTCGATGGTGTTGCCGGCCGACACGACCGAAGAACAGTTGTTGGCGGAAATCGACACTTTGAATGCCCGTGATGATGTGCATGGCATTATTGTGCAGCTGCCGGTGCCGGATCACATCGACCCGGAAAAAATCATCGAGCGTATTGACCCGAAAAAAGACGTGGACGGTTTCCACGCTTATAACATGGGGCGTTTGGCGACGCGCATGCCTGGGTTGGCACCTTGTACGCCGCACGGCGTCATGACCATGCTGGAAAAACCGGCATTCCGCTGCGCGGGTTGGACGCCGTTGTGGTGGGGCGTCCAATATCGTGGGGGTGCCGATGGCATTGGAACTGTTGAATGCCCGTGCTACGGTCACGGTTTGTCACAGTGCCACCAAAGATTTGGCGCAGAAAGTGTCCGAAGCCGATTTGGTGGTCGTGGGCGTTGGAATTCCGAACATGGTGAAAGGCGAGTGGATTAAAGACGGTGCCATTGTGGTGGATGTGGGCATCAATCGTTTGGACGACGGCACTTTATGCGGTGATGTGGAATACGATGTCGCCAAAGAAAAGGCCAGTTGGATTACCCCGGTGCCGGGCGGTGTCGGGCCGATGACGATTGCCACCTTGATGCAAAACACTTTGCAAGCGGCTTACGCTCAATCGTAACCGAATTGTCCAAAACCGCCAGGCCTGGCGGTTATCTTAATGTTCAGCCGTTCGGCTGAACATTCATTATCTTTATCTTTTTATCGCGGTTGATGGTTGATGATTTTGAATCGAGCGGTCGTTTGAGTTTAAGCCGTTTGTGAGTTTTGGCGCAAGGCTTCAATATCCCGTCTCGGTGGCGCGCCGAACAGGCGACTGTATTCCCGGCTGAATTGCGAGGGACTTTCGTAACCAACCTGAAATGCGGCGCGTGCCGCTTCCATGCCCTCATTGAGCATTAAACGTCGTGCTTCGTTTAAACGTAACCATTTTTGATATTGCAACGGACTTTTGGCCGTGAGTTGGCGGAAGTAGTGGTGCAGGCTGGAACTGCTCATTTGCACATGGTGCGCCAGTTCATCAATCCGAAGCGGTTGGGCGTAATTCAGTTTCAGCCAATCGATGGCGCTGGCAATCCGCTGGCTTTGACTGCGACCGAAACAATTCGCCACAACGTGGTGCCAAATCCGTTTGCAGTAAGCGGTAATGAATTTCCCGTTCAATCAACGGCGCTAATACGGCCATGTCGTCGGTGTGGTCCAGCAAGGCCAGCAACCGCGTAAAGGGTTCCAATAATTCCGGGGTGACGGTTCCCAGTACGGCGCTGCTTTCCGCCGCATCGCCGCGTGGAATCGGCCGTTTGGTTTGTGAAATCAATTCCGCAATGATGCGCATATCGAGTTTTAAAACCAAGCCCAAAGAGGGGGTTTCGGGGCTGGCTTCCAGCACTTGTGAGCTGGCCGGCAAATCCAGTGAGGTTACCAGAAAGCGTTCGGTATTGTATTCATGTACATCGTCACCAATCAGCATTTGTTTGGCGCCTTGCACCACGAGCACAATGCTCGGTTCGATCAAACACACACACGGATCCGAGGGCGCTTCCCGTCGGAAAAGCGATAGATTGGGAATCGCCGTCGGACAGTCTTCCTGACCCAGGGTCAAACGGTTAATCACCGCGGCCAGTTCATTATGCAATGCTTGAATGGCAGATGTGTTTGGTGTTTTGTTATGTCCGGTCGTCATGGCATTTCTCCCATTTACTTCACTTCATACGATACCGTTTCCTATAGTGCGTTGTCGAATACCAATTTAATTTTCTGGTGGATTAGGCAAGAAATTTGCCTAATTAATATACCTTTTAAGGTGGGTTTCGATGCAATATGGTATCCAAAACTTAAGTTATCTTTGGCTGAGAAGAGCTGAGTGTTGCAGTTTTAGGAGCGTGTGGTGAGATGACAAGGTTATTGAAAAAAGGCCTATGGGGGTTATTGGCATTAATGACCCACTCCGCTTTTGCACAAAACGAGGCCACTTCCATGGAAAGAGAGTCGTTTATGAAAATACGCCTGGTGATGGAAAATGCCGTGGTGGAAGCCATCTTGGATGATAACGCGGCCAGTCGGGATTTTGCGGCGATGTTGCCATTGGACGTGACCTTGTCCGATTATCACCAAACCGAAAAAATCGCCGATTTGCCGTCGACTTTGTCGACGGACGCGCGCCGGACGGTATCGACCCAGCCATTGGTGACATTACTTATTACGCGCCCTGGGGCAATCTAGCGATTTTTTATCGGGATTTTGGTTATGCGCGAGGCCTGGTGCGTCTTGGGTACATCGATTCCGGCATTGAAACGCTTATTAAACAAGGTGAGTTGCGCGTGCGAATTGAACGTGTTCAAGACGGTCCGGACTGATTAAGGTCAGTCCGGACAGAACGTAATAAGTTTCAACTAGGAAGGAGAGAAGGATATGCAGACTCGACCATTTTTCAGAGCGTTTTTGATTGCGCTTAAGAGCAGTTTCGCCACACTCGGCTTTGCGCAAGCGATCTCCCACAAACCCAAACGCAGACCCCAGCGCAGACCTTATACCCGCTTGATACACAAGAGACCTTTAAGGGCCCCGGACGCTTACTTTACCGGTGATGTGTCGGTGAAAATGTTGTTTCCCAACAACGAAACGGCACATTACTCCGGCGCTTATGTCACCTTTCAACCGGTGCGCGAACCGCGTGGCACCAGCATCCCGCCGGGCAGCATATGGTGGTGACGTCGGGCACGGCTTTGACCGGCACCCGAGACGGAAAGGTGATTGCGTTTGAGAAAGGCGAAACCGTCTGGTGTCCGAAAGACATTGACCATTGGCACGGTGCTACGCCGGACGCGGCCATGACCCATTTGGTGGTGACGGGGAGTTTGGACGGTGAAAATGTGGTGTGGAAAGAAAAAGTCTCCGATGCCGACTATCAGTTGGCAGTGGCTGCCAATGTCCCTAAAAAACTGGATATTCAATCTTTGACCTTAGAACAGCAGGCCTTGGTGCCGATTTCGGCTTTGACGGCCAGTGGGGATTTGACGGCGTTGGCCGCCGCAATGCAAGCCGGCTTGGACGCAGGGTTAACGGTGAATGAAATCAAGGAAACACAGGTACATCTCTATGCTTATGTTGGTTTTCCGCGCGCGCTGAATGGTATGGGGACTTTGATGAAAGTCGTCGAAGCCAGACGTGACCAGGGTATCAAAGACCCGGTGGGTGACGCGCCCGGATCGATTCCAAAAGGGCTGACCAGCCGCGAGTTCGGTGAAAAAGTACAGACCGAATTGGTGGGGCACCCGGTGAGTGGTCCTTTGTTCGACTTTTCTCCGGCCATGAATGAATTTTTACAAGCGCATTTATTCGGTGACCTGTTCGCACGCGGCATTTTGGATCACCAGGCCCGAGAACTGGTCACGGTGGCCGCTTTGGCCAATATGGACGGCGTGGAACCGCAGCTGAATGCGCATATCGGTATGGCGTCCAATGTGGGGTTAAGTCGACAGCAATTGCAGGATGTGGCCAGGGTGTTGAGTGCCCATGTCAGCCGAGAAGCCGGATTAAGAGTCGACAACGCGTTAAAAGCAGTGCCTGCGAAAAACTAGCGGGTGTCTGAATGGAATTCAAAATCGGATAACAGGAGTCATGAAATGGATAAGAAGAAAGGTCTGACCAGACGGGAATTTATTGAAACATCAACCATTGCAGGAGCCAGTCTTATGTTAGGAAATACACCAAATGCATCGGCCGCCGAAACACCGGCTAACCAAAACATTCCATCCAGAGGTTATGCCGCCACGGACGAGTCGGGCATTTTAACGCCTTGGGAGTTTGAACGTCGCCCGGTCGGTGACAATGACGTGCTGATTGATATCAAGTTCGCCAGTATTTGCCATTCCGACATTCACCAAATGAAAGGGCACTGGGGGCCGCAACAGTATCCGCAGGTGCCGGGCCATGAAATCGTCGGAGTGGTGGCCGCTGTCGGTAAAAACGTCACCAAATTTAAGGTCGGTGACCGTGCCGGGGTCGGTTGTATGGTCGATACCTGTCTGGAATGTGAAGACTGTAAGGGGCAGGGCGAGCAGTATTGTCCTGAAACCATCTTCACGTACGGCTATCCGGAAGAAAGTTCTCCGACGGGTATCTCCCAAGGAGGCTACTCCAATAATATCGTGGTACGCGATTATTTTGCGGTGCACATTCCGGAAAGCATTTCCTTTCAGGAAGCGGCTCCGTTATTGTGTGCCGGCGTCACCACCTATTCTCCGATCATGAAAGCCGAGTTTAAGAAAGGCGATAAGGTCGGGGTGGCCGGTATTGGTGGTTTGGGGCACATGGCGATTAAACTGGCGGTGTCGAAGGGCGCGGAAGTTTATGCGTTTACCACCACGCCGGACAAAGCCAAAGATATTTTGGCGTTCGGTGCCAAAGAAGCCATTGTCGTGGATGACTTGCAGAAGTTGGCCCCTTACAAAGGGATGTTGGATTACATGATCACCACCATTCCGGTGCAGTATGATGTGGCGGCCTACGCTTCAGTGGTGAAGCCGAACGGTTTCTATACCCAGGTCGGGATGCCGGAAGGGTTTGCGTTGACGTTAAGCGCGATTGGCATGTCGATCAACCGGGTGAATTTCAATGCCTCCTTGATTGGGGATATGAAAGAAACGCAGGATGTGGTCAACTATTGTGCAGACCACAAAATTTACCCGCAGATTGAAGTCATCAATGCCGAACAGGTGAATGAGGCCTGGAAAAATGTCGTGGACAAAAAAGCGCGTTATCGTTATGTCATTGATGCCGCGACGATTTAAACCACGGTGACAGACGGATAAGGCCTATTGCTGTGTTATGGTGCTTGTCCGTGAACAAAAAAGCCCCGCATTGCGGGGCTTTTTATTTTCCGAGCTGGGAAGTTGGAATCGTGGGTTAAACGGTTTCCGTGTCGGTGCCGGTGTCGTCACTGTCCGGCGTGGCTTCTGCTTCCTCTAACGGCGGCAAGCCCAAATAGTCTCGGCGGAAGTTTTCCATGCCTTTATTGACCAAATCGGTGGTGGCTGTGAAGTTGTCCTTGACCATGCCGTCGAACACTTTGAGTTCTTCCAGAATGCCTTGGGCTTCGTCAAAGCCTTGCTGCAAACCGCCGCCAACGACTTCCATGAATTTGTTCATCAGTTCTTCACCTTCCAGTTCCGGGTGGACTTTTTTAAAGCCTTCCAGGAAGCCGGTGGCACCACTGAGAATACGCTCGGCGGTGTTTTCCGGCGACCAATATTCCATACCACCTTGTTTTTCCAGGTTCTCCAAACTAATGGCATTTTCGCCCAGGTCGGGTGCCAGAATGTCATTCAGGTTGGTAATGGCCGATTGGTAGGTCATTTTCAATGCGTTGCCAATGGCCTCGTCGGAGTTACCGAACAAATGTGCCACCAAGCTGGCTTGGTTTTCGTTGCGGATGGCGATTTGGTCGAATTTCATTTCCTGCCCTTTCTGGGCTTTGTCCGACGCGAGGGCTTCACTTTGGGTGCCGGCCAGTTTTTGATAGGCCTGTAATCCGGGTGGTATCTGTGAAATAGACATGACGATTTCCTTTTTCTGGTATTCGGTCTGGAGAAATCTTATTGTTTTTGAACCATTTTTCGTTGCTTTCATATTAACGGTTTTTCGTTGTTTGAAAAAGCCTTTTCTCCAAAAGCGTTATCGGCCGAAGGTTTGAAAACTTAAGAAAAAATTTGCCTTCAGGTAATGAAAAACCTGGTTGGTCAGTGTGCTGAGAAAAGTGATGTGACTGGCTGATAATAAAGGCAAAAAGTGGTATCATTCCGCTTTTACAGAAAAAGCACATTTTTACGGATATGGAACTCAACCCGATTTACACCAAAATCAAAGATTTTACCGAGCGCACAGACGTGCTTAGGGGGTATCTTTGACTATGAAACCAAGCAAGAACGATTAGTCGAAGTCGACCGCGAACTGGAAGACCCGGCGGTCTGGAACGACCCGGAACGCGCCCAGAATTTAGGGAAAGAAAAGCTCAGCTGGATAAGGTGGTCAAAACCATTGAGGATTTGGACGGCAGTTTGGAATCGGCCCAGGAAATTCTGGAAATGGCCGAAATGGACGAAGATCAGGAAATGGTCGATGAGGTCGTCAGCGAACTGGAGCGTCTGGAACAGGAATTGGATCAATTGGAATTTCAGCGCATGTTCTCCGGCGAACTGGACCCGAACAATTGTTATCTGGAAATTCAGTCCGGTTCCGGCGGGACCGAAGCGCAGGATTGGGCCAATATTCTGTTGCGCATGTATTTGCGCTGGGCGGAAAGCCACGGCTTCAAAGCGGAGTTGATGGAAGTCTCGGCCGGGGAAGTGGCCGGCATCAAGAGTGCCACCGTTCATGTGCAGGGCGATTATGCCTTTGGTTGGTTGCGTACCGAAACCGGCGTGCATCGTCTGGTGCGTAAATCGCCGTTCGATTCCGGCAACCGACGTCACACCTCGTTCGCATCGGTCTTCATTTCGCCGGAAATCGACGACAGTTTTGAAATCGAAATCAATCCGGCGGATTTGCGGATCGACGTTTACCGCGCCAGCGGTGCGGGCGGTCAGCACGTTAACCGGACCGAATCGGCGGTACGTATCACTCACTTGCCGACCAATACGGTCACGCAATGTCAGAACGGGCGTTCCCAGCATCAGAATAAAGCGGAAGCGATGAAACAATTACGTGCCAAGCTCTATGAGTTGGAGATGTTGAGCCGTAACGCCGAAAAACAGGAATTGGAAGACAGCAAATCCGACATCGGGTGGGGCAGCCAGATTCGTTCTTACGTGCTGGATTCCGGTCGCATCAAGGATTTACGAACCAATGTGGAAACCGGTAATACCACAGCGGTGCTGGACGGTGACCTGGACCAGTTCATCATCCCGAACCTGAAAGCAGGTGTCTGACATACACCTTAAGTCGGTGTTGGACACAATCGGCCAGGCCTGGTAGAAAAGCCTGATTGGCTTGACGATAAAGAATTGAAACATTTTAAGTGATTTGAATAGGAAACATCATGGCAAACCCTGAAACCCCAGCAGTGGATGAAAACAAAATCATTGCGGAAAGACGCGCCAAGCTCGCCGCTTTAAGAGAGAAGGGCACTCTTACCCGAATACCTTCCGTCGTAACGACGTCTCCAGTGATTTGCACGAGCAATACGATGCCTTGAGCAAGGAAGAGTTGGCAGAGATGCCGAAGGTGCGCGTTAAGGTGGCCGGGCGTATGTTGCTACGTCGTATTATGGGGAAAGCCAGTTTCGCGACGTTGCAGGATACGCATGGTCGTATCCAGATTTACGTCACACGCGACGAATTGCCGGAAGGGTTCTACAACACCCAGTTCAAGAAATGGGATTTGGGTGACATTGTCGGAGCCGAAGGTTACTTGTTCAAAACCAATACCGGCGAGTTATCGGTGCACGTTGAACATGTGGAGTTGATTACTAAATCATTGCGCCCGCTACCGGATAAGTTCCACGGCTTGCAGGATCAGGAAATCAAGTACCGTCAACGCTATGTGGATTTGATCGTCAACGAAGAAAGTCGCGAGACCTTCCAGTTGCGCTCCAAAATCGTTCAGCATGTGCGTCACTTCCTGATTGAAAAAGGCTTTATGGAAGTGGAAACTCCGATGATGCACGTCATTCCGGGGGGCGCCACAGCCAAGCCGTTCAATACGCACCATAATGCGCTGGATATGCCATTGTATCTGCGGATTGCACCGGAGTTGTATTTGAAGCGTTTGGTCGTGGGCGGTTTCGAGAAGGTGTTCGAAATCAACCGCAGTTTCCGTAACGAAGGTCTGTCGACCCGCCATAACCCGGAATTCACCATGGTGGAATTCTATGCGGCTTACACCGATTATCATCAGTTGATGGATTACACCGAAGAACTGTTGAAAGAATTGGCGGAAATGACCGTTGGTTCGACACAAGTGCCGTATCAGGGGCAAACCTTTGACTTCGGCAAGCCGTTTGCGCGCTTGACGATGAAAGACGCCATTTTGCAATACAACCCGAATATCTCCGCCGAGCAACTGGATGATTTGGACTCGGCGCGTGCCATTGCGAAATCGTTGCACCTGGATTTGGACGAGAGTTGCGGGCTGGGCAAGATCATGACCGAAATCTTTGAAGAAACGGTCGAAGAAAAGTTGATGGACCCGACGTTCATTACCGAATATCCGGCGGAAGTATCGCCTTTGGCGCGTCGTAACGATGACAATCCGTTTATCACCGACCGTTTCGAACTGTTCATCGGTGGCCGTGAACTGGCCAACGGCTTCAACGAGCTGAATGATGCCGAAGACCAGGCGGAGCGTTTCAAGGCGCAGGTGGAAGCGAAAGACGCCGGTGATGACGAGGCGATGCATTACGATGAAGATTACATCATCGCCTTGGAGCACGGTATGCCGCCGACGGCCGGTGAAGGTATCGGAATTGACCGTTTGGTGATGTTGTTCACCGATAAGCCGTCGATTCGGGATGTGTTGTTGTTCCCGCATATGCGTCCGGCGGATTAATGCACTCGGTCGACTCGCGATGCCAATAAAAAAAGCCGCTTGAAACAGCGGCTTTTTTATTTTGAGCGGTTGCCTGAAAACCACCAGGCTGGTGGTTTTTGGGATGGGTGGTTTATTCTTCCGTCAGATCGTACGGTAGCGGTTCCACATTGGCGGGGGCGCCGCTTTCACTTTTCAGGTGGCCGTTCACGGTTCCAGGGGTTTCAAGGTGGTAACGGCCAAACACACCGAGCCTTCGAATACATCCGGTGCGGACAAAATGCAGGTGAACTTGTATTTTTTATCCGCGTCGTCGGTCAGAACAAACTCTTGCCCGGGTGCTGGTGCGCCGGCGTCACCTAAGTGTAAGCGAAGCATGCGTTTGGTGGCTTTGCCGCGGTAATGCATGCGGGCAATAACTTCCTGGCCGGGAAAACAGCCTTTCTTGAAGTTGATGGCGTCCAGCTTGTCCAGGTTCAAAAATTGGGCAATGAACTCGTTGCCGGTGACGGCATCCACGCTGGGTTGGCCGCTGACAATTTGTAATAATTTCCAGTCAATATTGTTGGTGGCTTCGCCGTTGCTTTTTAATTGTTCCCAAACCGTTTTCATCGACGCCAGCGGGCCGAAGAAGCTGTAGCAGTGATAAGGGCCGGGGCGCTTCACGGCGATGACGTCGCGCACGCCGTCCATATCGAGTGTCTTGACTTCATACAATTCTTTGATCTTGGTGGTCAGGAGGCGCTGGATGTCTAGGTCACCGAAGTCGCCACCGTAGCCGATGTGGATCATCTCGTCGGAAACGTCTTCCAGTTCCACTTTGGAACGCAGCTTGAACATGGTCAAACGTTTCAAGATGGTGTCTTTCAGCGAGCCGTCAAAATTCAGGTAAAAAGCGTCCTGATGTTTGAAGACCATCAGGACGGCCAAGACTTTGCCTTGCGGGTCACAGTAGGCACTTAATTGCGCGTGTTCGTCGGTGACGTCACTGAGATCGTTGGTGAACTGCCCTTGCAAAAAGTCAAACGCTTCTTCGCCGGATACTTTGATGATGGCTTGATGGGCCAGGCTGTGAATACCGGGCCGTTTTTCACCATATAGCGTTCGATTTCCGGTAGGCCAAAGGTGGTCACTTCACCGGCGTCGTTCCACTGCGCGCCTTTGGCGGATAAAAAGTCTTTCCAGTCAGCGTTCATCATTTTTCCTTTGAAAAAATTTGCGGGCGACCATTATACCTTGAAGTGACTGCCTTTTTGAATGCGAACGCACGGAGTCTCTTTACGCGGGAAATGATTTAGAGATTGATAAACCCCGTCGGAGTGGTTAATATCACACTATAAAACAATTCGATTGGAGGTTACATTCGTGGCTGAAGCTTTTAATGAGTTTTTAACATTCAAACTGGGCAAGGAAGAGTTTGCAATTGCAATCGACCGTGTTCAGGAAATTCGCGGTTGGCAGGAGCCAAGCCCGCTACCGAACGTACCGGCCTATGTGAAAGGTGTGATTGATATTCGCGGTACCATTGTGCCGATTCTGGATTTGCGTGAGCGTTTCCATATGAAGGCGGAATTTAAGGCGACAACGGTGGTCATCGTGGTGAATCTGGCGACCCGTCAGGGCGAACGGATTGTCGGTCTGGTGGTGGATGCGGTATCGGACGTACATCAATTCGATATGAATGCGTTGCAGCTCCGCCGGACATTTCCAACTCCATCGATACGCAGTATATGCAGGGTTTGACTACGATTTACGATCAAGGTTCGGAAGCGGAAGCGAATATTCAGAATGAGAGCCGAATCGCGTCGGAAAAAGTCTCGAAAGGCCGGATGGTGATTGTCATCGATATTGATAAGTTGGCTTCGGAAGGGCTGATTGAGCAAGTTTCCAACGTCGATGAAGCCATCCCGCTGCGTAACGGTTAAACGTTGTAACGTTTAAGATTTCTTTTTGTTTTTGTCGTGCGGTTTGGGCATTAGCGTAGTCGGCTTGCTACGCTTCTTCATGAAAGGGTAATCCAGATTGAAGTTCAAACCGCGACTTTCCTTGCGTTTTAACGCACTCTTGATCATCAGTTCGGCTACCTGAGCCAAGTTACGCAGTTCGAGCAAATCGGCGTTCAGCTTATGGTCGTAATAGTATTCGTAAATTTCCTGTTTCAAGATTTTGATACGCTTTAAAGCGCGTTTCAAACGTTTGTCGGTGCGAACAATGCCGACGTAATCCCACATCAAACGACGCACTTCATCCCAGTCATGACTGACCAATACCTTTTCTTTCGCCGGCGTGACCCGCGTGTCGTCCCAATCCTTGACGTTGCGGTCCGGGTCGAAGGTGGGCTTGATTTTCGCCTTGATGTCCTGATAAGCGGTTTCGGCAAAGACCAAGCCTTCCACCAATGAGTTGCTCGCCAGACGGTTCGCGCCGTGCAGGCCGGTATAGGCGGTTTCGCCAATGGCGTAAAGGTTTTTGAGGTCGGTCCGCCCTTTGAGGTCGGTGGTGATGCCGCCACAGGTGTAGTGTGCGGCCGGAACCACTGGTATCGGTTGCCGGGTGATGTCGATGCCGACGTTCAGACAGCGTTTCTGGATGGTCGGGAAGTGATGGCGGATAAAATCTTCCGATTGATGGGAAATGTCTAAATAGACACAATCGATACCGTGTTTTTTCATTTCCTGGTCAATGGCGCGGGCCACAATGTCGCGCGGTGCCAAATCCTTGCGTTCATCATAATGCTGCATGAAGGGTTCGCCATTCGGCAGCTTCAAAATGCCACCCTCACCCCGTACCGCTTCGGAAATCAAAAAAGACCGGTCTTGCGGGTGATACAGACAGGTCGGGTGAAACTGGTTGAATTCCATGTTGGTGACCGAGCAGCCGGCTCGCCAGGCCATGGCAATGCCGTCACCGGTCGAGGTGTCGGGGTTGCTGGTGTACAAATAGGTTTTGCTGGCGCCGCCGGTGGCGAGAACCGTGAATTGCGCCAGGTGGGTTTTTACGTCTCCGCTGGTTTGATCCAAAATATAGGCACCAATGCAGCGGCGTCGGTCCTTGTTGAGAATGAGGTCGACGGTCATGTGGTCCGGCAAAACGGTGATGTTCGGGGTGTTTTTCACCACTTCCAAAAGGGTTTCGGTGACGGTTTTGCCGGTGTGGTCCGCTGCATGGATGACGCGGCGATGACTGTGTCCGCCTTCCTGGGTCAGGTGGTAGGCATCCGACGTTTCCTGTTTGCTGAAGGGGACGCCCATTTCAATCAACTCATAGATGGCGGCGGCCCCGTTCTTGGCGACCATTTCGACGGTTTGGGCGTCGCACAAACCGGCCCCGGCATTCATGGTGTCTTCAATGTGTGATTGTACGGAGTCGAAAGGGTCCAGAACCGCCGCGATGCCGCCTTGCGCATAGGCTGAACTGCCTTCGTTCATCGAGGATTTGGCCACCAGCGTGACGGAAAAATGTTTGGCCAGTTTCAGGGCGATGGACAGCCCGGCAATGCCGCTGCCGATGACGAGAACATCAGTGTGGGAATGAGGAAGGACATCGGAATTCATGCAGTGTCTAGCGTCTCTTGAAAATCGAATAAATGGTACCATATCTGTCATGCTGTTATGGAATAGAAATAATGGGTAACCCAAAAGAGTTAAATGCGGAAACCGGGAGAATCGCCTGACGGCAAAAGGCTGGGTGGTGTCGGTTTCGGGTGAGATGGCTTATGTCTCGACCGAGCGTCAAACCGGTTGTTCCGGCTGCGCTTCGCAGGAAGGGTGTGGAACGGCTTCGTTGGCCAAACTGTTTGCGCCACGTAATCGTTCTCCGATTGCGGTGTTCAATGCACTGGGGGCCAAGTCTGGAGATGAGGTTTTGCTCTCAATGGAGGAGTCACATTTGATCAAACATTCCTTCATGGCCTATGGGGTACCATTATTAGGACTGTTTATTGGAGCAGGCTTGCTGCAATTTATCACTCAAGCATTTGCGATGACCGAAGCGAGTGAATCGCTGACCATGGTCGGAGGGGTGTTGGGTGTCGTCATCGGCTGGTGGGCCACAAAAACATATTACCGCCCAGAGCCTCCGGTGATGGAGAAGATTCTGCAAGCCTCTTAAAGGAGCTAAGATGAAAACAATGGTTAAATCGTTATACACTTATGGTTTGGTCAGCTTGTTGTTGGTGCTGAGTTTGACGTCCGCTCAAGCCGCTACGGTCACCCTGCCGGATTTTTCCGAGTTGGCGGCTGAAAACAGCCCGATGGTGGTGAATATCAGTACCACTCGTAAGGTCGAGCGTGCGGCGTATCCGCAGTTCCGGGGCATGCCGGATGAAATGTTACGTTACTTCTTCGGTATTCCGGGGCAACAAGGTCCACGTGGCCAGCAGCCAATGCCGGAAGAGCAAGTAAATTCATTGGGGTCCGGTTTCATTATTTCCGAAGATGGATACATTATCACCAATAATCATCGTGGCGGATGCCGACGACATTGTTGTGAAGTTAAGCAATCGCCAGGAAATGAAGGCTAAAATCATCGGAACGGATGAGCGTTCCGATATTGCGTTGATTAAAATCGAAGGCGATGATTTGCCGGTGGCGAAAATCGGAACATCGAAGGACTTGAGAGTTGGTGAATGGGTCATGGCCATCGGTGAACCGTTTGGTTTGGATTACACTGTCACTCATGGGATTGTCAGTGCCTTGGGACGTTCGTTGCCGGACGATACCTACGTGCCGTTTATTCAGACCGACGTGCCAATCAATCCGGGGAATTCCGGCGGGCCTTTGTTGAACATGAAAGGTGAAGTGGTTGGCGTTAATGCACAGATTTTCAGTAAAAGCGGTGGTTCCATGGGATTGTCGTTCTCGATTCCGATTGACATCGCTATGAATGTGGCACAACAGTTGAAGGAAAAAGGACATGTCGAACGCGGCTTCTTAGGTGTAGGCGTGCAGGAAGTTTCCGGTGATTTGGCGCGTTCTTTCGACATGGAAAGGCCTACTGGCGCTTTGGTGACCTCCACTGAAAAAGACTCTGCTGCTGCCAAAGCTGGCATTGAGCCGGGCGATATTATTGTCGAATTTGCCGGTAAAACCATCCAGAAGTCGGCGGACTTGCTCCGGTGGTCGGTAATTCGCCGGTTGGTAAACCGGTCAAAGTCAAAATCCTGCGGAATGGTGATTACAAAACCGTAACGGTTCGCCTGAAAGCATTGGATGGCGCTAAGGTTGCGTCGGCGGGAGACTCCGGCAAACAACCAGCCTGGAGAACACGGCGCTAGGTGTCAAAGTGGAAATCATCGATCAGGAAACGTTGGATGAATTGAACATTCCGTTGGTGTCGGTGTCAGCCAGGTTCAAAATGGCAGCGCGGCGCAAAAAGCCGGTATCCTGCCGGGCGATATTCTGGTGACGGTCAATTTAAACCGATTAA
>LZQR01000179.1_pt1 | contig 17478 bp, 19 predicted proteins | sample 768601 | NCBI WGS metagenome assembly LZQR01 (sample SAMN05207299, study PRJNA324521) | oil field metagenome | isolation source: sample BH-FW-24 from oil reservoir | place: India: Bombay High | collected 2015-12-04
CAGTTTTGATTCGATTCGGAGTGGTAGTTCAGTTGGTTAGAATACCTGCCTGTCACGCAGGGGGTCGCGGGTTCGAGTCCCGTCCACTCCGCCATTATTTGCACTGATTCGAATTGTTTCTACGATTCGGGTGATTAGCTCAGTTGGGAGAGCATCGCCCTTACAAGGCGAGGGTCACTGGTTCGAGCCCAGTATCACCCACCATTATTATTTCGATGATTTCCAATCATCATCCCTGTTCGGAGTGGTAGTTCAGTTGGTTAGAATACCTGCCTGTCACGCAGGGGGTCGCGGGTTCGAGTCCCGTCCACTCCGCCATTTATCGATTCTCGATTTCCTTTTTCTTATTTAAAAACAACCTTTCACAAGCCTTTGCGGTTTTGTTTTCTACGGTATTTTCTATCCGTGCTTCAGGCATAAAAAAGCCCCTTGCGGAGCTTTGTATGAAATGACCAGGCCTGGCCATTTTCGTGATGGTATCAGTTGCTGGCTGTTGTGTTGTAACCACCATCCACGTAAGTGATTTCACCGGTGATACCTGATGCTAGGTCTGAGCATAGGAACGCGGCGGTGTTGCCGACTTCTTCGATGCTGACGTTACGACGCAGTGGCGTGGCGGCCGCGGCTTTATCCAGCATGCTGCGGAAGTCTTTGATACCGGAAGCGGCTAGGGTGCGAATCGGGCCGGCCGATACCGCATTGACGCGGATACCGTCTTGTCCCAAATCGGCCGCCAGGTAACGTACGGTTGCTTCCAGTGACGCTTTGGCAATGCCCATGACGTTATAGTTTGGAACGGCTCTTTCCGCACCCAGGTAGGAGACGGTGAGGACCGAACCGTTGTTTTTGTTCAGCATGTCATAGCCGGCTTTGGTTAAGGCTGTCAGGCTGTAAGCAGAAATGTCGTGCGCCACCGAAAAGCCGGAGCGGGTTGAGGCGTCAATCATGCGGCCTTCCAATTCCTCACGCGGTGCGAAAGCGACCGAGTGAACCAGAATGTCTAAACCGTCCCATTGTTTGCCCAGTTCGGCAAAGACGTTGTCGATTTGTTCGTCGGACGTGACGTCCAAAGGGAGAACGATGCTGCTGCCCAGTTCTTCGGCGATTTTCTCAACGCGACCTTTCAGTTTTTCGGTTTGATAGGTCAGGGCGATTTCCGCACCTTGTTCGTGCATTTGTTTGGCGATACCGTATGCGATGGATTTGTTATTCGCGACCCCGACGATCAGGGCTTTTTTTCCCGCAAGAAATCCCATTTTGACTCCTTTGTTCTACTAGGTTGTTTCCGAAAAATGTACAAAAATAATTTGGGTCATTATAACGTTAAAATCGGGCTATAATAATCTTCTTTTTATTTGAAAAACCATTCGTAATTTTGATAACCTAGTCGGAATGTCGAGTCGATTCAAATCTCTCTTATAAAGCGGATGAAGCGTGGTTGGTAACTTCTTAAAAATCAGTGTGATTTTATCGGTAATCATGTTTTTTCCGGCTGTGACGGCAGCCGTTGGAACAATCCTTATGAACTGTCGCAAGTGGAAGAGCCGGTGCTGTTTTCGGCTTTTTCATCCCGCCCGAAACATCTTGATCCGGTGATTTCCTATAATGCCAACGAATGGTCGATTATCAGCCAGGTCTATGAACCGCCGCTGCAATACCATTATTTGAAACGCCCTTATACTCTTGAGCCGTTGACCCTGACGGAAATGCCGACGGTGACCTTTTTAAATCAGTCCGGGGAAGTGGTGTCCGAGGATTCCGGCGAGGTTGCCTTTTCGGAATATCGGCTGCAGTTGAAACCCAATATCTATTTCCAACCTCATCCAGCCTTTGTCAAAAATGCGCAGGGGCAACCGGCATTGGTGCCGCTTTCCAGCGAGCAGTTGGAAGGCATCCGAACCTTGGAAGACTTACCGAAACCGATACCCGTCCGTTGACGGCGGATGATTATGCTTATGCCATCAAGCGTATGGCGGTGACCAGCAACCATTCGCCGATTTTGGGCACCATGAAGCCGCTGATTGTCGGCATGGCATCCTTTTCGAAAGCGGTGTCGGCGCAACCGGTGACGGTGTCTGAACTCAGACAAAAGGATTTGCCCGGCGTGCAGGTGGTGTCGGACCGTGAATTGCGCATCCGTATTCATGGGGTTTATCCGCAATTTCTGTATTGGTTGAGCATGAATTTCTTCGCGCCGATTCCTTGGGAAGCGGAGGTGTTTTACGATCAGCCAGGCCTGGCGGAAAAGAATATTTCATTGGACACCTATCCGGTCGGCACCGGCCCGTATCAATTGGTCGAAAATGACCCTAACCGTCGCATGCGCCTGTTGGCCAACCAGAATTACCATCACGGTTTTTACCCGACCGACGGCTTGCCGGACGATGCGAATCCGAATCTGTTGAACGATGCCGGGAAGCCGTTGCCGTTCATTAAGGAAGTCATCTATTCCCTGGAAAAGGAAAGTGTGCCGTTATGGAATAAGTTCTTGCAAGGGTATTACGATGCCTCCGGTGTCAGTTCGGACAGCTTCGATCAGGCGATTTCGGTTTCCTCCGGCGGCGATTTGAGTTTGACCCCCGAAATGCGGGACAAAGGCATTCGCTTCCTGAATGTGGTGGAACCCACGGTGTTTTATTTCGGCTTCAATATGCTTGACCCGGTGGTCGGCGGCTACAGTGAGAAACAGCGTAAACTCCGTCAAGCAATCAGCATTGCAATGAACGAGGAAGAATTTATTTCCATTTTCCTCAACGGACGTGGAGTGGCGGCGCAAGGCCCGATTCCGCCGGGTATTTTCGGTTTTGAACCCGGCGAAGGAGGCATGGATCCGTTTGTGTATGATTGGCGCAACGGTCGTCCGCAACGTAAATCGATTGAAGAAGCCAAGCAATTGCTGGCCGAAGCGGGTTACCCGAATGGCCGTCAGCCGAACGGCGACCCCTTGGTGTTGCATTACGATACGGCGGCCACTGGCCCGAACAGCAAATCACAGCTTAATTGGTACCGTAAGCAGTTTGCCAAGCTGGGGATTGAGTTGGTGATTCGCGCCACCGATTACAATCGTTTCCAGGACAAAATGCGCACCGGGCAAGGGCAGATGTTTTCCTGGGGTTGGAACGCGGATTACCCCGACCCGGAAAACTTCCTGTTCCTGCTGGATGGCGAGCAGGCGACCGTTAAAAACAAGGGCGCGGGCATTAACTACGCCAATTACGATAATCCGGAATTCAACCGTTTGTTCAAGCAAATCAAAACCATGTCCAACGGGCCGGAGCGTTTAGAATTGATTCGTCAAATGGTGCGCATCGCGCAACAGGACGCGCCTTGGTCTTGGGGCTTCAACCCGAAAAGCTTGGCGCTGTATCACAGTTGGTACCACAATGCCTGGGCGAACCCGTTGGCGAATAATACCTTAAAATACAAACGTTTGGACCCAAGACTTCGAGCGGAAAAACAGATTGAATGGAATCCGCCGGTGTTGTGGCCACTGATTTTGGTGCTGGTCCTGTTGCTGGTGTCCATTTACCCGCTGGTACGTGCCTATCAAAACGGCAAAAACCGCAATTGAAACGCATGACTCGGGAGGCGCGTAAATGCTGGCTTATATTGTAAGACGCTTGTTGTTCGCCGTTCCGATTTGATCGGCGTGAACCTGATTACTTTGCACTGTTTTCATGGTGAACACTCCGGACGATATGGCGCGCACTCATTTGGGTGCCAAGCAGACCACGCCGGAAATGATCGAAGCCTGGAAGCAGGACCACGGTTACGACAAGCCGCTGTTCTATAATGAAAAAGCGCCAGGCCTGGCCGTTTTGACGGATACCTTGTTTGTCAATGAATCCGTCAAGCTCTTTACTTTTGACTTCGGCCAGTCGGATGACGGTCGGCAGATTTCCGCCGACATTCAGGAACGTATGTGGCCGAGTCTGGCTATTGCCTTGCCGACGTTCCTGATCGGTTTGGTGACCAATATTTCACTGGCGTTGTTGATTGTCCTGTTTCGAGGATCGGTGCTCGACAGCGTGACCATGATGGTGGCGGTGGCGATTATGTCGATTTCCGGGCTGTTCTACATCATCGCCGGCCAGGTGCTGTTCAGCAAAATTTGGCACTGGGTGCCGATTTCCGGTTACAGCGAAGGCTGGGATGCCTTTAAATTTCTGATTCTGCCGGTGGCCATCGGCGTTTTCGCCGGGTTGGGTGCGGCGTGCGTTGGTATCGCAGCATTTTCCTGGAAGAAATCAATAAGGATTACATTCGCACGGCTCGGGCCAAAGGCTTGTCTGAAATCAAACTGCTGTTCGGTCATTTATTGCAAAACGGGCTGCTGCCGATTCTGACCGGCGTGGTGGTGGTGATTCCGACCTTGTTCATGGGCAGCTTGATTATGGAGTCCTTCTTCGGTATTCCAGGCCTGGGCAGTTATACGATTGACGCCATCAATGCGCAGGACTTCGCCATCGTGAAGTCGATGGTGTTCCTCGGTTCGGTGTTGTACATCATCGGCCTGATTCTCACCGATATTTCCTATACGGTGTTTGACCCGAGAGTGAGGTTGGACGGATGATGGGCATCAGCTTGGAAATGCTTTGGACGGATTACATGATCTGGGGGCTGATGCTGGCCTTGCTGGTGTGGGCGCGTTTGATCAGCGTTCACCGCAGGTGCGTCAACAATGGCTGCAGATTTTCGAATCGCGTTTGGCAATGATTTCCGCGATTTTGTTGATGGTGTATTTGTTGATTGCTCTGATGGATTCGGTGCATTTCCGCGTCGACGCGTCGTCCACGCAGTTATCGGATAATCAAAGTGTGCTGGACACCGCCTTACCGCATTTGGCGAGTGATCAGGAACGCACTTACTCCGCACCGTTTGCGACGACCGAATACAACAAGAGTTTGGAAGTCGGCGACGATGGCCGCGTCGAACAGCGTTACCGCCCCTTGAAGCATGTGGAACCGGTGTCGATTGTTCAGGCCAGTTTGGAAGCCGCTTTGGCAGGATTGCTGATCAGTTTATTGCTGATTTTATTGCACGCCTTGTGGCGCTCACGGGTTCACCGACTGTCGTTACTGGCTTACCTCCGTCAAGTGCTTCGCAACCAAACCCGCCTGCCTTGGCGGGCCGGCTATTTGACACTGATACTGGTGGTTGTCTTTTTAGCTTGGCTGTATCATCTCAGTTTCTTCTACCATGTGTTCGGAACCGACAAGGTGGGCAACGATGTGTTGTACGAATCCTTGAAAAGTATCCGCACCGGCGTGTTAATCGGGGTGCTGACCACTTTGGTGATGTTGCCGCTGTCATTGATTCTGGGCATCAGCGCGGGTTTGTTCCGCGGCTGGGTGGATGACGTCATCCAATACATTTACACCACCTTGAATTCGATTCCCGGTGTTTTGTTGATTGCCGCCGCCGTACTGGTGATGCAAGCGATTATGAGCAACAATCCGGAATGGTTCAGCAGCACCGAAGAGCGCGCGGACATTCGATTGTTGTTCCTGATTTTCATTCTCGGCATGACCAGTTGGACCGGACTGTGCCGATTGCTTCGTGCCGAAACCCTGAAAATCAGCCAAGTCGATTACGTTACGGCCTCGAAAGCCTTTGGCGTCAGCCGCTTCCGCATCATTGGCCGCCACATCATGCCGAATGTCATGCACATTGTCTTGATTGCGGTGGTACTGGATTTCAGTGGCCTAGTGTTGGCGGAAGCCGTTTTGTCGTATGTTGGCGTCGGGGTGGACCCGACCATGCACAGTTGGGGAATATGATCAACCAGGCGCGCTTGGAAATGGCGCGGGAACCGATGGTCTGGTGGTCGCTGTTTTCGGCTTTCTTCTTTATGTTTATCTTGGTGCTGGCCGCCAATTTATTCTCGGATCGAGTGCAAACCGTGCTGGATCCGCGTAATCAGAAATAATGTTAGGATGAATCTATGGCATCACAAGAACCCGTATTGAGCGTTGAAAACCTGGCAATCAAAGCCGGTGACACTTCGCTGGTCAAAAACATCAGCTTTCAGATTCAACCGGGGGAAATTTTCGCGTTGGTCGGGGAATCAGGCAGCGGCAAATCTCTGACGTCATTAGCGATTATGCGTCTGCTGCCGGAAGCACTGGACATCACCGGCGGGCAAATTGTGCTCAACGAAGAAAGTCTGTTCTTGCTACCGGAAGTGAAAATGCAACGAGTGCGCGGTCAGCAAGTGGCGATGATTTTTCAGGAACCGATGACATCCTTGAACCCGGTCATGAAAGTCGGGGATCAAGTCGCGGAAGCCTTGAAGGTTCATTTAAAAATGAATCGTCAGGCCGCTCGCAAAAGGTAGGATCAGCCTGTTTGAGGAAGTCGGCATTCCCGACCCGGAGGCACGTTACGACTGGTATCCGCACCAATTGTCCGGTGGGCAGAAGCAACGCGTAATGATTGCGATGGCGTTGGCCTGTGAGCCGGATTTGTTGATTGCCGATGAACCGACGACCGCCTTGGACGTTACCATTCAAGCCCAGGTACTGGAACTGCTGAAACGATTGCGCGATGAGCGAGGCCTGGCGATTTTATTCATTACCCATGACATGGGCGTGGTCAACGAAATGGCGGACCGCGTGGCGGTGATGAAGCAGGGTGAATTGGTCGAGCAGGCCGATAAAGCACACTTCTTTGCCAACCCGACCCATCCGTATACCCAGAAACTGCTGGCCGATGCGGTGCCGAAACTGACGTACAAGCCGGTTTCGGAAGCGCGCAGTCTGTTGCGCATCAGCGATTTGAAAGTGCATTTTCCGATTAAAAAAGGCATTTTCCAGCGCACCGTCGGTTATGTGAAAGCGGTGGACGGCGTCAATCTGGCGATTAATCGCGGGGAAACCTTGGCGCTGGTCGGCGAATCCGGCAGCGGCAAAAGCACCATCGGGCAGGCGATTTTACGCTTGGTGGACGCGACGTTCGGCGAAGTGGAGTTTCATACCGAATCGGAAATCGTCGATTTGCTGCCCTTGAATGAACGCCATATGAAGCCGTTTCGCAAACGGGTGCAGGTGATTTTTCAGGACCCGTTCTCGGCGCTGAACCCGCGAATGCAGATTCGTGACATTATCCGTGAAGGCATGAACACCTTGAAGGTCGGGCCGAAAACGCCGACCGAGCAGGATGCACGCATTGATGAATTGTTGGAGCAGGTCGGTTTGTTGCCGGAGCATAAGTTCCGTTACCCGCATGAGTTCTCCGGCGGCCAGCGCCAGCGCATCGGCATTGCCCGTGCCTTGGCGGTGGAGCCGGAGTTGATTATCTGTGACGAGCCGACCAGCGCGTTGGACGTATCGGTACGGGCACAGGTATTGGAACTGTTGAACCGATTGCAGCAGCAATATCATATGTCGTATCTGTTTATCACCCATGACTTATCGATTATTCCCGCCATCGCCCATCAGGTGGCGGTGATGAAAGAAGGGCAGATTGTCGAACAGGGCCCGGTGGAAGACATTATGCTGAACCCGCAGCATGACTACACTCGCAAGCTGTTGGACTCGGCGCCGGAACTGATTAAACAGGCCTTTAATCGTCCGCCAGAGACACCAGCACTTTAATCAAGCGAGTATGAAAAGTCACCAGGCCTGGCGACTTTTCAGGGAAGTATTTTTACGTTCAATCAGGCTTTGGCCTGACCTTCCAGTTCAGCAATGCATTGCATGGTTTCAACACCGAATCCGGATTCAAACTGATGGAGTCGATACCCAGTTCAATCAAGAACTCGGCCATTTCCGGGTAATCCGACGGCGCCTGACCACAAAGCCGGAGTGCAGACCATTGCGTTTAGCCCCTTCAACCGCCCACTTAATCATGGTTTTCACGCCTTCGGCACGTTCGTCGTAACTGTCTGCGACCAAAGCGGAATCCCGATCCACGCCAAGCACCAACTGCGTCAAATCGTTCGAGCCGATGGAGATGCCGTCAAAGTAGGGCGCGAAGGCGTCCATTTCAAGTACATTGTTGGGAATCTCGCACATCATGTAGATTTTCAACGCATTTTTATTACGTTTCAAACCGTGTTTTTCCATGGTTTCGATCACTTTTTGCGCTTCGACCACACGCCGCACAAACGGAATCATCACGATGACATTGCTGAAGCCCATTTCTTCACGCACGTGTTTGATGGCTTGGCATTCCAGAGCAAAGGCCGGCTCAAACGCCTCGGAAATGTAACGGGAAGCGCCGCGGTAGCCCAACATGGGGTTTTCTTCGTCGGGTTCGAAATATTTTCCGCCCAGCAGGCTGGCGTATTCGTTGGATTTAAAGTCCGACAGGCGGACCACAACCGGTTTCGGATAGAAGGCGGCGGCAATGGTACCAATCCCGCTGGCGAGTTTGTCGATGAAAAAGCTTCGCCGTTATCGTAACCGTTGATGAGTTCATCGAGTTGTTCGCGAACGGTTTTGGCGGTGACTTTTTCCGGTTGCAGTAGGGCAAGCGGATGGGCTTGACCGACTCGTTGATGATGAACTCCATTCTCGCCAGTCCGACGCCTGATTCGGGATGAAGCTGGTTTGAAACGCCAGCGCCGGGTTGCCGAGATTGAGCATGATGTCGGTCTTCGGCATATCCAAGTCCGACAGGTCGGTTTCATGGATTTCAAACGGCTGTTTGCCGAGATAGACTTTGCCGGTGTCGCCCTCGGCGCAGGAAACGGTGACTTCCGGGTTGGATTCCAGCTCCTTGGTGGCGTGCGGGCAGCCGACAATGGCGGGAATACCGAGCTCGCGGGCAATGATGGCGGCGTGGCAGGTCCGGCCACCGCGATTGGTGATAATGGCCGACGCGATTTTCATCACCGGTTCCCAATCCGGGGTGGTGATGTCGGTGACGAGGATTTCACCGGCTTTGAATTGGTCGATGTAGGCCACGTCCTGAATCACGTGGGCACGGCCGTGAGCGACTTTGCTGCCGACGGCACGGCCTTCCACCAGAATTTGCGCATCCGGTTCCGGGGTGATTTGATAGGTTTTCAACTGGGTGCCGACCTTCTGGGACGCGACGGTTTCCGGGCGCGCCTGGACGATGTAAAGTTGTCCATCATCGCCGTCTTTGGCCCATTCAATGTCCATCGGGCGTTGAGTGCCGATTTTGTCACTGTAATGTTTTTCAATGCGGATGGCGTAATCGGCCAGTTTTAAGACTTCCTCGTCGGTGATGCAGAAAGCCTGGCGTTCGGCGAGGGAGGTGCTGATGTTGCGCACCGGCGATTTATGGGCGTCCGCTGCATAAATCATTTTGATTTTCTTGGCGCCAAGGTGGCGTCGCAATACGGTTCGGTAGCCTTGTTCAAAGGTCGGTTTATGAACATAAAACTCGTCCGGATCGACGGCCCCTTGGACGACGTTTTCGCCCAAACCGTAAGCGCCGGTAATGAACACCGCATCCTTAAATCCGGTTTCGGTGTCGATCGAAAACATCACACCGGATGCGGATAAATCGGAGCGCACCATTTTTGGACACCTATCGACAGTCCGACATCAAAGTGATTGAACCCTTGGTCAATTCGGTAATGGATGGCGCGGTCGGTGAACAAGCTGGCAAAACAGCGTTTACAGGCATCGAGCAGGGCGGTTTCACCGCTGATGTTGAGGTAGGTGTCCTGTTGGCCAGCGAAACTGGCGGTGGGCAGGTCTTCCGCCGTTGCCGAGCTGCGAATGGCCATGGTAATCGGCGTGGTGAAACAGTCGCTTAAAACGTGATAAGCGTCGAGAATTTCGTCGATCAACGCTTGTGGCAGATCGGCATGGTAAACCAATTGCCGTGCGGCCTGACCGCGTTCGGCTAAATCGGTTACGCTGGATTCGTCGAGCGGGTCAAGAATGTCATGAAGCTTGTCCCACAAATCGTTTTCCGTTAACACGGCTCGATAAGCCTCGGCGGTGACGGCAAAACCGTTTGGCACCGGAACGCCGACCGGCGTCAGAGCCTGAAACATTTCACCCAAGGAGGCGTTTTTACCGCCCACCAATGGAATATCATCAATTCCGATTTCGTCAAAAATCGAATATAGCGCCGCTTTGCCATGATGTTCTCCTAACCCGAATATTTCACAAATTTGCACCGATTTTGCTTGTTCCTTGATTCCACAAGAAATATTTTCTCAGTCGGCCGTAATCACCGATACGACGCTTCTTCGAAAATTTCCTTGTGAAACCAATGCTCTGCGCAATCTCAGCACAAATTCATGAAACATTCGGCTAAAAAGTTGTATAGTTTGTAAGGTGTTAATGCTGTGTAACATCATACGCCCTTCCCAGGCGGATTCAAACCCAAATAAAACACATCCGGCCGTTTGCACAGCATAAGTTTCCAGACCGATTGTAACCCGATAATGAGGAGATTTAATCATGAATGCTACCCGAAACTGGTCGCTACCCGAGCTCAGTATTCCGTTAAAAGCCCTGTTCACCGGCTACATTATGGTGGTGGGGCTAGGGCTGTTGATGGCCGGCGGACAAATACTGCTGACGCACGGTATGGCGGATGGTAAATTCGGGGTTTCGGTCGATGATATTGTGTACAGTTATTACGGGAATCGAACCGGCTCCAAGCTGGAGTCGAAACTGAACGGGTCGATGAAGGATAAAGCTTCGCCGGAAGAACGGATGGCATTGATTAAGTGGGCGCGAGACGGGGCGAAGGAATCGGAGTGGGAGCCGATTGTCCAACCGATCGTGATGCAAAAATGCGCCATGTGTCATGCGCACATCAAGTCTCTGCCGAATGTCACGCAATTCGATACCATGAAAGACATCGCCAAAGTGGATGAGGGTGCGGACATTACTTCTTTAACACGCGTTTCACACATCCATTTGTTTGGTATCTCGTTTATTTTCTTTTTTGTCGGTTATATCTTTTCGATGGCGGTTGGCTTCAATCGCTGGGTGAAGGCGGTGATTATCTTTATTCCGTTGCATTTTGGTGGTGGACATCGCATCCTGGTGGCTGACGAAGATGAACCCGCAGTTTGCCTGGTTTGTGATTATCGGTGGCTTTGGTTACAGTATTGCCGCGACGATTATGTTGTTCACGTCTTTGTACCAGATGTGGGTGATGCCATGGCGCGCGTAAAACGCCGCCGGCATAATCGCTGAAAATGCCCTCTGAAAAGCGAAACGACAACTAAATGAATTGAATTGCAAAAACGCCCAGGCCTGGGCGTTTTTTCGGTTTTAGAGTTTTTGCAGAAAATCGGCCGCGGAATCGTCTTGCAAAGCTTTCAGGAGCTCGGCGGCAATAGTCTGGCTGGTCGGAATGGTCTCGGGGTTCTCACTCGGGAATTGGCGGCTACGTGTGTTGGATTGAAAGGCACCGAGTTTGGCGGTGTAAAAGCGCACGGGGCTTTTCTGGTTTTCGAGCGCCACCGTTTTCATAAGCTGTTCCAGCCCGGCTTTGGCCACCCCGTAAGCGCCGTAGTAAGCCGGATTGCTTTCCAGGTTTCCATCCAATATCGCGACCAACTGCCCGGCATCCGCGGCACGCAACAAGGGCAGCGTTTGCTGAATGAGGTGGAAATTGGCATTCAAATTGGTGTGCAGCACTTCGTACCATTGGGTGTAATCGAAATACTCAACCGGCGTAAAGGCCGGTAGGGTCGCGGCATTCAAAAACACCCCGTCAAGATGGCCGTATTCATTTTCCAATGTGGTTCTCAGTTGCCCGTAATGCTCGATGTTGGCGCCGAGCAAATCCATTGGAAACAAAGCCGGTTCCGCTTGGTAGTCATCGAAGTCGACAAGGGTGTCATAAAGGTGATTCAAGCCTTTTAGGTTTTTATCCAATAAAATCAGTTGGTTGTTGTCGTGTGCTAAGGCCAGTGCGAGGCTGCGCCCCAAACCTTCCGCGGCACCGGTAATTAAATAAGTGCTCATAATCTCTCTTGGATGAAGTGGGTGATTTCAATCGGGGTTTCAAAGAAGTAGTCGGCGGGCCACGCGGTTTCGGACGCGGCTTCCGGCAGATAACCGAACATGGCGGCCCCGGTTTGCATCCCGGCGTTGATGCCGGCTTCAATGTCTCTTGGGTGGTCGCGAGATAAATGCATTCGTCCGCCGTGACCCCGCACTGTTGTGCAGCTAATAACAGCGGTTCCGGGTGCGGCTTGCGCACACTTAAGGTGTCGCCACAAACAATGCTGGCTGGTTCGGATGGAAACGAGATGTTCGCCAACAACTTTCCGTCAACCAAGTGGGCTTGTTGGTGACAATCCCCCAGGGAACATTGCGTTCGGCAATTTCCACCAGGCCAGCTTCCAGCCCCGGGAAAAGGCGTGTATGCATGTCGATGTGTTTGAAATACACATCCAAGAAGAACTGACGCTTGCTTTCCAATTCCTCGCCTTCCAAGCCGGGGAACGCCAGCTGTGTCATCGCCAGGCCGCCTTGAGAAACGGTTTTGCGAATGTCTTGATAATGCAAAGGGTCTTGGCCGTAATGGCGACAGGTGTGGTTCAGCGCGTAGGCAAAATCGTAGGAAGTGTCGAGCAGGGTGCCGTCCAAGTCAAAAAGCACACATCGAATGGTCATAGGGGTTATCTCTTCTAAATCGGTAACAGACGGGGTTAAACGGGTTTTTGGTAGGCCACCAGGTAGTTGACGTCCAGCTTTTCGCTCAGGCCATAACGTTTCAGGAGCGGGTTGAATTCAATGCCGGCACCGTCTTTCAGAATCAAGCCGGCTTGACGCGCCATGGCATCCAGTTCGGATGGTTGAATGAATTTTTCGTGCGTATGAGTGCCTTTGGGGACCAAATCCAGCAATTGTTCCGCCGCGAAAATCGCCAACAGGTAGGATTTGTAATTGCGGTTCAGGGTGGAAAAGAACACCCAGCCGCCGGGTTTTACGGCTTTTGCCGCCGCTTCGATAATGGCCGCGGGTTGTGGCACGTGTTCCAGCATTTCCATGCAGGTGACGATGTCATAATGTTCTGAGTGTTCAGCGGCGTGGTCTTCAGCCGCTTCCAAACGGTAATCAACCTTGACACCGGAGTCCAAGCCATGCAATTTGGCGACAGTCAAAACTTCTTCGGCCAAGTCGATGCCGGTGACTTGGCCGCCGGCCTTGGCCATGGCTTCCGATAGAATCCCGCCGCCGCAACCGATGTCGAGGATGGTGTGACCTTCAATGAGCAAAAACTGCTCCATGAACGTCAATCGGAAAGGGTTGATTTTATGCAGTGCGCCGAACTCGCCCGACTCGTCCCACCAGGTGTTGGCGAGCTGATTGAAATTGTTCAGTTCGGCTTGGTCGGCGTTGATGTGTGGCGTTTTGGACGTTGACATAAAAACAAAAATTCCTCAGAACTTTTTGGCAATTGGTAAAGTGCTCGTGATTATAGCAACTACTCGGGTTTTTATGTGACTTAATCCAAGCCGTACCTTTCGTGATTGAAAATTTGAATCCCCCGATAAATTGGTGAATGAAAAATCGCATAAACCCTGATGAATGGCTGGGAAAGGTCAATTGCGCCTCGATTGCCGACAGGACGCATAAAACCTAGAGGAAAGGCCTTTTTTTGGGTTATAATGCTTAGCTAATGTCAACTAAAAAGAAAACTGTGATTCTATGTCTGATTTTGCAAGAGAAATTCTTCCGATCTCATTAGAAGATGAGATGAAACAATCTTATCTCAGCTATGCGATGAGCGTTATTGTAGGGCGAGCTTGCCGGATGTTCGAGACGGTCTGAAACCGGTTCACCGTCGCGTGCTTTATGCGATGAACGAATTGGGGAACTCCTGGAATAAGCCTTACAAGAAATCGGCACGTATCGTCGGGGATGTGATTGGTAAATACCATCCGCATGGCGATACGGCGGTGTACGACACCATTGTGCGTATGGCGCAACCTTTCTCGTTGCGTTACATGCTGGTGGATGGACAGGGGAATTTCGGCTCAATCGACGGGGACGCGCCGGCCGCGATGCGTTATACCGAAGTTCGAATGGCCAAAATCGCACATGAATTACTGGCGGATCTGGAAAAGAAACCGTCGACTTCACTCCGAACTACGACGGTTCCGAGACCGAACCGGACGTTTTGCCGACACGAGTTCCGAATTTGCTGGTCAACGGTTCTTCCGGGATTGCGGTAGGGATGGCAACCAATATTCCTCCGCACAACCTAAACGAAACCGTCAATGCTTGCGTGGCCCTGATTGACAATCCTGAGTTGGATATTCCTGGGCTGATGGAGTATTTACCTGGGCCGGATTTCCCGACTTACGGGATTATCAACGGTACCAAGGGAATCCGAGAAGCCTATGAAACCGGTCGCGGTCGTGTGCAAATGCGCGCCAAAACCAGTGTCGAAACCGATAAGAGTGGCAAGGCTTCCATCATCGTTCATGAAATCCCGTATCAGGTCAATAAAGCCAAACTGATCGAGCGTATTGCCGAACTGGTCAAAGAGAAAAAAATTGACGGCATCACCGCCCTGCGAGACGAGTCCGACAAGGACGGTATGCGTATCGTGATTGAGGTACGTCGTGGTGAAGTCCCGGAAGTTCTGATTAACAATCTCTATAAGCAGACCGCGTTGCAAACCGTTTTCGGCATCAATATGGTGGCGTTGATGGACGGCCAGCCGAAACTGCTGAACCTGAAAGACGTGCTGGAAGCCTTTATTCGCCATCGTCGTGAAGTGGTGACGCGTCGCACGATTTTCGACTTGCGCAAAGCACGTGAAAAGCCCATATCTTGGAAGGCTTGGCGCTGGCGTTGAACAATATCGACGAAATGATCGAGTTGATTAAGTCGTCACCAAGCCCGTCGGTTGCGAAAGAGCGTATGTTGGAGCGCGACTGGCCAATCGGCAATGTCGGGCAGCTACTGGATCGCGTCGAAATGGACGATGTGCGCCCTGAAGATTTGCCGGCTGGCTTTGGCGCCGAAGGTGATATTTATAAATTGTCACCAGTTCAGGCGCAAGCCATTCTGGAAATGCGCCTGCACCGCTTGACCGGTTTGGAACAGGATAAAATCCTAAACGAATACCGCGAGTTGATCGAAAAAATCGCCGAGTTCCTGGAGATTCTTCGTAACCCGGACCGTTTAACTGAAGTGGTACGTGAAGAATTGCTGGAAGTGGTCGAAAACTTCGGTGATGATCGTCGTACTGAAATCGACCACTCGTATCAAGAAATCGACGCTGAAGATTTGATTGCGGTCGAAGACCGTATCGTCACCTTGTCGCAAGACGGTTACATCAAAACGCAGCCGTTGTCCGATTACCAGGCACAACGCCGGGGCGGTCGTGGCAAGTCGGCGACGCAAATGAAAGAAGACGATCAGGTCGGTAAGATTCTGGTGGCCAGCACGCACGATATGTTGCTGTGCTTCTCTAACCGCGGCAAGCTTTATTGGCAGAAGACCTGGCAGTTACCTTTGGCGAGCCGAGGTTCGAAAGGGAAACCAATTGTGAACGTCCTGCCATTGGAAGATGGTGAGTACATCACTTCCATCTTGCCGGTGACGGAATTCTCCGACGGTTATTATGTCTTTATGGCGACCAAAAAATCGACCGTGAAACGTGTAGCTTTGGCGGACTTTTCACGTCCAAGAGCCAACGGTATCATCGCCGTCGACTTGTTGGACGATGACGAGCTGGTCGGAACGGCCATTACCGATGGCGAACAGGATATCATGCTGTTCAGTAATATCGGTAAGGCGATTCGTTTCGACGAAAACGACGTCCGTGTCATGGGACGCCAAGCACGTGGTGTGCGTGGCATGAAACTGAAAGACGATATGTCAATTATCAGCATGCAGGTGGCGCGTCAAGACACATTGATTCTGACCGCGACCGAGCACGGTTACGGTAAATGTACGCCGGTGGACGACTACTCCACCATCAATCGTGGCGGACAAGGGGTCATTTCCATTAAGACCTCCGACCGTAACGGTAATGTGGTGTCGTCGGTCGCGGTGACACCGGAACAGGAAGTGGTGCTGATTACCAATAAAGGGACTTTGGTGCGTACGCGCGTTTCCGAAATTTCCGTGGTGGGACGTAATACCCAGGGTGTGAAATTGATCAACGTCGGCAAAGGTGAAGTCGTGGTCGGTTTTGGCTGTCGTCGATGTTCAGGACGAAGAGCTGTTGGAGGCCATCGACGAGGCGGCGGATGAGACAACTGTCGAGAATGCTGCGCCTGAATCGGACGCTGGAGAAGACACTGCAACGGAATAATGTTCAATCAAATCGGGCCGGGTTCATCGGCCCAATTCCAAGTTCAATGTAATAAAGAGACACAATGAGAGCATTTAATTTTAGTGCCGGCCCTGCGATGTTGCCGGAAGCTGTGATGCGTAAAGCGCAGGCGGAGTTTTTAAACTGGAATAATACAGGCATGTCGGTGATGGAAATGAGTCACCGTAGCAAGGAATTTATGGAAGTGGCGCACCATATGGAAGCCACCTTACGTGAAATCATGGGCATTCCTAGCAATTATAAGGTGTTGTTCGTGCACGGCGGCGCCTCTTTGCAGTTTGCCGGTGTGCCGATGAACCTAACCGAAGCCGATGATGTGGTGGATTACGTCAACACCGGTGTTTGGTCTCAAAAAGCCATTAAAGAAGCCTCTCGTTATGTCAATGTGAACGAAGTCGCAAAAGCGGAGAACAGCATTCCGGCTCCGGAAACGTGGCGACTGTCACCTGAAGCCAAATACTTGCATATTTGCCAGAACGAAACCATCACCGGTGTGGAATATCAATCCGCTCCCATCAGCGACAAGCCCATCATTTCCGACTTTTCATCCACAGTGCTTTCCCGTCCAATCAATGTCTCGGATTACGGTGTCATCTATGCCGGTGCGCAAAAGAATATCGGCCCGGCAGGCCTGGCGATTGTTGTGGTGCGCGAGGACCTGATCGGACAGGCGCGTTCCGATACTCCGAATCTGATGAATTGGCAAACCTACAATGATAACGAATCCATGTTCAATACACCGGCGACCTTCTCTTGGTATTTGGCCGGTCTGGTCTTCGACTGGATTAAAGAGCAGGGCGGAGTTGACGCTATCGGGGAAGTCAATCAGCGTAAATCGAAAAAACTGTATGACTTGATTGACGCTTCGGATTTCTTCTACAACGAAGTCGACCCGTCGGTGCGCTCTTGGATGAATGTGACCTTCAAGTTGAAAAATGCGGATTTGGACGCGGCGTTCCTGGAAGAATCGAAAGCCGCCGGTCTGTTGAGTTTGAAAGGCCATAAAGCCTATGGCGGTATGCGTGCCAGTATCTATAATGCCATGCCGGAAGAAGGCGTGGATGCATTGGTGCAGTTCATGAAAACTTTGAAGCGAAATACGCCTGATAACAGCCGGCCCTGAGTAAAACGACAAGACTTTATGATTGACGAAACAGAAAACAACAACTCAACGAGATTCGAGAAGAAATCGACCAATCGATGCTGAGATTCAGGCATTGATTTCGCGTC
>LZQR01000180.1_pt1 | contig 17426 bp, 16 predicted proteins | sample 768601 | NCBI WGS metagenome assembly LZQR01 (sample SAMN05207299, study PRJNA324521) | oil field metagenome | isolation source: sample BH-FW-24 from oil reservoir | place: India: Bombay High | collected 2015-12-04
AGCTGGTTCGTACCACCAGTGGGTATTATCGTTGCAGACGTATCTTTTTCTGGTAACCCAGTGCTTGCACCAATTGCACACGGTGCGTTGGTCTTCGGTATGGTGCTTACGCGGTGATGTTGCCAATGATGATCTACCGTTTCATGTTCACCCATGAAATTCCAGATGCAGCAAAACCAACCATGGCAATCATGGCGGCACCAGCAAGCCTATCGTTAGCTGGTTACCTAACCGTAACAGCGACGCCTTCGCCAGTGATTATTGCTCTGTTGTTTGGTATCGCGGTATTGATGACAGCATCATCTACTTAGCCTTCTTTAAATTGCTAAGACTGCCATTTAGCCCAGGCTACGCAGCGTTTACCTTCCCAATGGTGATTGGTGCAACGGCTCTGTTCAAACAGCAAATTGGATGGAAGCAAATGGCCTAGCAGCGCACTATGTACAACAAGTTCGCGGTCTAGCAGGTATCGAATTGATTGTGGCAACGATTGTGGTGACTTACGTAGGTTTGCAATACATCAATAACTTACTGATTCAACCGCGTTTAGTGACAACACATCACGCATAAGTCTTACTCGTAAAGCAAAGTCTCTTGGTCTCTCTCGCCAAGAGGCTTTTTTTGTATCGGTAGGGCTCTAAAGCCAATCTGAAGATAAAAAAATGCCACCCAAATAGGGTGGCGGAAAATTAGATACAATTTTAATACATCAAACTTTAGTAACCGCAGACATTGTGACCAGAGTGGTCCAGTAGAAGATGGCAACTCGAAATTTACTCTCCTCTGGTATGCCTACTTGTCTGATAGGCGCGCGTTCTTCTTATCCTTTTTTATAGAAACGTGACATTTCATCGAGAGAATCTTGAATCACGTTCACTGGTACTTGATGTTCCTTATCCACTTTCAGTTGATTATTGACTTGTTGAGAGTGCCCGCCAGGGTTTACCACTAACATGGTTTCTTTCCCTACCAGTGCATAGTTGTAATAGCTGCCCGCAATAAACCAATCACGCGGAACACCATTCTCAAATAGGTCTTGTCCCACGCTATACGATTGGGTGTCGCCTTTAACGTCGAATAGCTCGTTCATTAGGGTTGGTACAATGTCATAGTGTGTGGTGCGATAGTTGATCTGTTCTGGCTGATGATCCGGAAGATAAAGGTACAGTGGGACATGCACTTGAGTGTCACTGTAGTTACCCGTGTGACCCCAGTAGTTCATCTTATGATCGTTAAATTCCTCACCATGGTCGGAAGTGATCACCACAATAATGTTCTCCAAGTCGACATTTTTGAGCACTTTTGCAATCAAGCTGTCGATGAAATATAACGAGTTTTTATAGCGATTATGGTAAAGCGAGGCGTCAAAATCGTTGTTCAGAAGAATATGATCGACGCGCTCCCAATAAGGTTTGAACTTAGCGAATTCAGGTTCTGGAAAACTGGTGCCATGAGCAGAATCGTAAAACAAGAAGCTAAAGTATGGCTGGTCGCTATCTTGTCTTTGAAACTCGAGAAATTCATCGGTGATTTCTCTGTCTCGCTCTATCTGGCCTTTCCCTTCTCGTTTTATGGTTAAATCCTCTACCTTTTGAACACTGTGCGTGATAGTGGAGGACTCGTTAAGGAAGCCGAACCAAAAATACCCATTCGATAGCCTTGGCTTTGCAAGGTATCCATGAATACAGGGGATTTTTGGCTCGCATAAAAGCTGTCCCAGTAAGTTGCAGGTAAGCTGTAGAACAAGCTAAAAATGCCCGCTTGAGTAGAGTTGCCACCGCTCATGTGTTGAGAGAAGTTGACCGTTTTTTCGGTGAACTTGCTGACATTTGGCATGATCTCTGGTGTTGAATCGCTGTAGCGCCACGCATCAATCAAAATGAATAACACATTCGGTTGCTTGTCTTTCGCTTCTACATTTATAGGGGCGAGTGGGTAGTTCAGTGAACTGCTTTCAATATTCTTTAGCTCCACTCGGTTTTGTGAAGCCATACTTTCATCCACTAAGTGATGGCGATAGATAAAATTACGTGCGTTAACGGGTAGTAAAGAGGCCAGTTATTAGAGAACTGGCTGACTTCGTCGTCATAGAGCGCGTTCTTATATGCGTGGATAACCTGAGTACTCAGCAACAAGCCAAACCAAACTGCCACGATCACGAACTTTGCTCGGCTCTGAGCCAGTTTATTGGCTAACCAAACAGTGAATGCCAAACCAATGGCGAGCAGTGCAATGTCGCTAATAAAAACTAGCCAACTCATCCAAGATATTTCAAATACGTCGCGACCGCCTTCGAAGAACATGCGGATCAGTAGACCATTGATGTGCAGTTTGTATTGCTGGAAAACGAGGATATCGACTTTCAGCATGATCAAGATTGCGATTGCAATGGCGATCACAACGACTCTGAACATGCGCGTCGGCAAAAAGGATAGCAATAAACAACCCAACATCAGCAGGAAGAGCAATTAAACCCAACCAGCCAAATTGTGTGGCAAGTAAATAATATTCTTGCAGAAAGGTGAGCGGTTCTGCTTGGTTGTTTGACAGCAAAAATGGGTAACAAGCGATCGACAGATAAAGCGCAAAGCAAGCAAAAATGCAATCAGCCAAGCGCCATTTGAAGAAAATTTGCGCAACATAGTTTTGGTATTCCAGTGCTTTTCTCATCCCTATCAAATCAGAACAAAGTGTGGTTTAGCGTGACATCAAAACGATTTGACCCCCGCAGTTCTTCGTTTTCCACTCAATATTCAATTTGATGGGTATTGTTGTAAATATTTGCGTTAATTATAAAACAGTGTTTTTTATCATGAAATAGTTGTGACTGATGTCACGCTTTGTATTTGCGTGTAAGACGTGACTTACAAATGTCAGTTGCTGGTTATTTGCGCAGAGTTCGGGTGTTCTCTAACCTTTTGTTATTTAAGCTATCGAGATCGCTCTAGGAATATATGCGGCTGTGCTAAGCTTGCTAGCAGTTTCCATTGGCGCTCGGTGCACTTACTTTGTTTACTGTCTATCACTCCAATCAGGTCGATGTTCTCAAATCACTTCTTGTTGAACTGATTCGCATCAATCCATTAGAAAATCCATTCGAAAAAGAGCAAATTCTGGTTCAAAGCCCGGGTATGTCTCAGTGGTTAAAAATGGAATTGGCGAAAGAGTTTGGTGTTGCGGCAAACTTAGAATTTCCGCTGCCAGCGACTTTTATTTGGGACATGTTCACCCAAGTATTGGCCGATGTGCCTAAGCGCAGTGCCTTCAACAAAGAAGCCATGACGTGGAAGCTGATGCACTTGCTTCCGGGTTTGTTGAACGAAGCGTCATTCGAACCTTTGGCACGTTATCTTCAGGACGACAGTGACAACTCCAAGCTTTATCAATTGGCAGAGAAAATTGCCGATATTTTCGATGGCTATTTGGTGTATCGTCCAGAATGGATTGCAAGCTGGGAAGCAGGGCAAATGGTGCCCGAACTTGAAGACGAGCACCCATGGCAGCCGGTTTTGTGGCAGGCGTTGTACGACCACACAGTTACCCTTGGGCAATCGCCTTATCATCGTGCCAATTTGTACGAACACTTCATTGATACGCTCGAAAACTTCAACGGTAACTTTGACCATCTGCCGAAGCGTCTGTTTGTGTTTGGTATATCTTCACTGCCGCCACGTTACATGGATGCGCTCAAAGCCATTGGTGAACATATTGATGTGCACTTGATGTTTACCAACTTGTCGTTATTACTGGGGTGAGGTACGCGACCGTAAATTCCTAGCTCGCTTAGCAGCAAAACATCGTCAGCACGTGGTGTGGCAAGAAGACCATTCTGAAGTGCAAGGTGAGACTGAGCAGCTAAAAGGTTCACTAGAAGAAAACGTGGTGGATGAGCTGCATACCGATGTGGTGGGTAACAGTTTGTTGGCTTCGATGGGCAAACTTGGACGCGATAACATGTATCTGTTGTCGCAGCTTGAATCCCATGAGATAGAAGCTTTTGTTGATGTCGAGCGCGACAGTCTGCTCCATCAACTTCAAGCAGATATTCTTAATCTAGAAGAGCACCAAGACGACGAGCAAATCGACAGCAGCCAGCACAAACAAGTAGTGAGTTTGGGTGATAAATCTCTGAGCTTGCACTCTTGCCACAGCCCAATGCGAGAAGTGGAAGTGTTACACGACCAGCTTCTGGCGATGTTCGATGCCGATCCAACACTGAAACCGCGCGATATTATTGTCATGGTGGCAGACATCAATGCCTACAGCCCTTCGATTCAGGCGGTATTTGGCAATGCGCCGGGTGAGCGATTTATTCCTTACTCGATTTCAGACCGGACGGCCGATCAAGAAAGCCCAATATTGGCGGCTTTCATGCAACTTGTTAATTTACCGAATACACGTTGTTTGGCTTCTGAATTACTTGAGCTGTTAGAAACGCCGGCGATTTTGAAGCGATTCGACTTAAGCGAAGATGATTTCCTTCAAGCCAAGCAATGGGTAGAAGAATCCGGCATTCGCTGGGGGCTAGATAGCCATACCGGCAGCGAATTTGAACTGCCAGAAACACGCCAAAACACATGGCAATTTGGTATCCAGCGTATGTTATTAGGTTACGCGATGCCAGAGTCTGCTGGTTTGTTTGAAGCGCAAGAGGGTAGCCTCTCGCCATACAATGAAGTGCAAGGTATGGGCGCAGAACTGGCCGGTAAGTTAGCTCACTTTATTCAACAAATTAGCCAATATCGCCGCAAACTTTCCCATGTTCAGTCGATTGATGCATGGCGTGAAACCTTGGTGGCAATGTTGGATGACTTCTTCTCTGTTGAGCTAGAAGGGGAAATGGCGCTCAAGTCGATTCGAGATACCTTAAGCCAACTGAAAGAACAGCTAACCGATGCGGCATTTGATGATGCCTTGTCGCCTTCTATTGTTAGCCAGTATCTACAAAACAAGCTGTCAGGAACACGGGTCAGCCAGCGCTTCCTTGCCGGACAAGTGAACTTCTGTACTCTAATGCCGATGCGTTCGATCCCATTTAGAACCGTGTGTCTACTGGGTATGAACGATGGTGTGTACCCGCGCTCAATGCCACCAGAAGGTTTTGACTTAATGACAGGGCGCACTAAACCGGGCGACCGTTCACGTCGAGACGATGACCGTTACCTGTTCTTAGAAGCCATGCTGTCTGCACAGCAAAGTTTGTACATCAGTTACGTTGGGCGTTCTATCCAAGATAACACTGAGCGCGTGCCGTCTGTTCTGGTGTCTGAATTGATGGAGTATTGCCATCAGAACTATTGCCTAGAGGGCGATCAAGATCAACCTGTTGATGACTCCGGAGATAAACTACTCAACGAGTTAGTGAATGTGCATGCCATGGTGCCATTTAGCCCAAGTGCATTCCAAGGTTCTCATTCAAGCTATGCCAAAGAGTGGATTCCAGCGGCGTTGACCCAAAGCAACCAATCACAAGGTCATGCGCGTGGCGAGTTTAACCGCGCATTGGATGATTACTTACTCGGTGCAACCTTCCCAATCGAGTTGGATTTGGTGGAATTACAACGCTTCTGGCGTTTGCCGGTACAGTATTTCTTTAACCGCCGTTTAAAAGTGATGTTCGAGCCGCCATTGCCTGTGATGGAAGATGATGAGCCATTCGTATTAGGTGGTCTAGAAAGCTATCAAATGCGTGATGAGCTACTGGAAACCTTGCTTGAAACCGCCATTACTCAACCATCGGCAAAAGCAGACGTGCTCAAGCACTTTATGAGTGAGCAACGCGCGCAAGGCAAATTACCGGTTGGTGCATTTGGTGATATCGAGTTTGAGACCAACCGCGTGCAAGCGGAAGAGCTGGTGGATAAGTTGGCGTTTTATCTGGTGCTCCGCAAGACGATTTAGAAATCGATCTTACCTTCGATGTGCTTGGTGAAGGAAAAACATCCGTCTAACTGGTTGGCTAACTCAGTGCTATCAGTCCGGTTTGATTCGCTACCGCAGCGGTAAAATTCGTGCGCAGGATTACCTTGCTGCATGGATTGATCATCTTGCTATGTCTGCCTCTGGTCAGCCTAGAAAGACCCACGTTATCGGTTATGACCGCAAGGAAGGCGCGGTGCATTTAGTTTACCCAGCAATGGCAGACGCTGCGCAAGCGAAACAACTACTTGCTGAATTAGTACGTCTGTTTTTTGAAGGCATGACCAAGCCATTACCATACTTCCCGAAACAGCACTGGCGTGTGTTGAGGCGGGCTTTAGTCTGGCCACTGGGCTGATGACGAAGAGAAATCGCTGAAGAAAATGGCGGATGCATTCAATGATGGCTATATGAGTCCAGGTGAAGGAAATAACGCGTATATTTCGCGTATTTGGTCTACTTGGAATGACGAGCTTGCAGCAGAAGTTCGCATGCTGACCGCATTGGTTCTTCAAGGCGCAAGACTGGCGGCGATGGATGCCGATGATGAAAAGTAAGTTGGATTATTTAGATAAAGAAGAGAGTAGGGTGGCCGCCAGAAAATCATTATTTTTTGTAGGGCGTTCGCTGTACGGCCACAAGGTCAGAGGGACCATGATTCGTTTGAGTGTTTAGCCTGATCATTTATCAATACGTTAAAGTGATTGATCTGTTATCAGTGCTCATCTCGTGACGCGCATACTAGCGGTTGAAGATCAGGATAACCGTGAGTGAGATCCCACTAACCTCTAAATATTCCAACTTGTTAGACATATAAATAGAATTTTTAACGACAGATCACAGTTCGGTCAGTCGATAATCCGGAGAGATTCAGCGTTATGGCGCAAATGTCAGTTCCAACTCCACTGCAAACCATGACTTTTCCACTGCATGGTGCAAGGTTAATTGAAGCATCGGCAGGTACGGGTAAAACCTTTACCATGCAGGCTTGTATCTGCGACTCCTACTAGGGCATGGCACTGCCGATACGAAGCACCGCGTGCCGTTGACCGTGGATCAAATTCTGGTGGTGACCTTTACCGAAGCTGCAACAGCGGAGCTGCGTGATCGTATTCGTGCGCGTATTCACGACGCGAGGATCGCATTCGCTCGCGGACAAAGCTCAGATCCTGTGATTCAACCTTTGTTGGAAGAAATCGAGGATCATAAGCAAGCCGCCGAGATCCTTTTGCAAGCGGAACGCCAAATGGATGAAGCCGCGGTGTACACCATTCATGGTTTCTGCCAACGCATGCTGACGCAAAACGCTTTCGAATCTGGTAGTCGTTTCAACAATGAGTTTGTAATGGACGAAAGCCACCTAAAAGCGCAAGTGGTTGCCGATTACTGGCGTCGTAACTTCTATCCTCTGCCATTCGCTTTGGCAGGAGAAGTGCGTCAACTATGGGCTCACCATCGGATCTACTGTATGACATCAGTAACTACCTCACGGGCGCGCCGCTAAGCCTCTCTGTTCCTGCAATGCAAGGTGGTCTTGCCGATTTGCATGAGCAAAACTTAAAGCAAATTGATGCTTTGAAAGCCCAATGGCGTGATAGCCAAGATGACTTCCTCGCGTTGATTTCTGATTCCGATGTCAACAAACGCAGCTACACCAAAAAGTCTTTGCCCACGTGGTTAGAAGCGGTCAATACATGGGCAGCGACAGAAACCACGGGCTATGACTATCCAGATAAGCTGGAGAAGTTCGCCCAGAATGTGTTGTTTGAGAAAACCCCGAAAGGCACTGCGCCACAGCACCCGGTGTTTGAGGCGATAGAAGCCTTCCTTGCCAACCCAATCAGCTTAAAAGCGCCATTGTTAGCTCATGCGATTGAGCATTGTCGCGTGATGCTGGCAAAAGCAAAAAATCAGAAACAATGGTTGTCATTCGATGACTTGCTGACTCAGCTTTCTGCCTCGATTGATACCGATGAAACCGCATTACTGACGGAACGCATTCGCACGCTTTATCCGGTAGCGATGATCGACGAATTCCAAGATACCGACCCACTGCAATACAGTATTTTCAGCCGCATTTATTTGGATAACCCTGAGTGCGGTTTGTTTATGATCGGTGACCCGAAGCAGGCGATTTACGGCTTCCGTGGTGCGGATATCTTTACCTACATCAAGGCGCGTAACCAAGTTAGTGCTCACTACACGCTTGGTACTAACTGGCGCTCGAGTGCGGATATGGTACTGGCAGTGAACCAGATTTTTGCTCTGCCAGATAGCCCGTTTATTTATGACTCTGACATTCCATTCCATTCTGTGGAATACAGCCCAAGTGCTGATAAACGCGTTTGGACCATGGGTGGTCAAAAGCAACCAGCACTGACTTATTGGCTGCAAGAAGCGGAAGATAAACCTCTGCCAAAAGGTGAATACCTCACCGCTATGGCAGAGGCGACAGCAAGCCAAATTCAAACCATTTTGACCGCGGCGCAACAAGGCCAAGCGTGTTTGGTCAATGGAGAAAAGCAGAAGCCAGTTAAAGCGGGCGACATTGCAGTATTGGTGCGAACGGGTAGCGAGGGTCGCATGGTCAAACAGGCGTTAGCCGACCAAGGCATTGCCAGCGTGTACCTTTCTAACCGCGACAGCGTGTTTACCAGTTCTGTCGCACAAGACTTACAGCGTTTGCTGCAAGCGGTGTTAACGCCAGAAAATGACAGAGCATTACGTGCCAGCCTTGCATCAGAATTATTCGCTCTGGATGCTGCCAGCTTAGACGCCCTCAATAACGACGAAACCGTGTGGGAAAATGCGGTTAATGAGTTCAAAGAATACCGCAAACTTTGGGTGCAACGTGGCGTGCTACCTATGCTGCGTGCAGTGATCAGCAAGCGCCATATTGCTGAGCGTCTGCTAGAAGAAGGGGCGAGCTCACAAAGCGAAAACGGTGAGCGAGTACTTACCGATTTGATGCACATTGGTGAGCTATTGCAGCAAGCGAGTAACGAATTAGACAGCGATCACGGCTTGCTGCGTTGGTTAGCACAATCTATCAGCGATGCAGAGCACGGGTTGGGTGGCAGTGATGACCAAATTCAACGTCTGGAATCAGAGCGTAACTTGGTGCAAATCGTCACCATTCACAAATCCAAAGGTCTGGAATATGACTTAGTCTTCTTGCCATTTGTGTTTGGTTACCGAGAAGCAAGTGAAGCCAAATACTACGACGCTGAGAACGATCGCACCGTGCTTGATATCACGGGTAACGATGCGTCGTTAAAACAGGCAGATAAAGAGCGCCTTGCTGAAGACTTGCGCCTTATCTATGTAGCGCTAACGCGTGCCGTGTATGCCTGCTTTATTGGTGCTTCACCACTACGCAATGGCCGCTCAACCAAAGAGCCAACTGGCGTGCATCACAGTGCGATTGGTTATTTGGTGCAAAATGGTCAAGAGGGCGGCATTAACGATTTGTTTGTTGGGTTGAAGAAGCAGCAAGAGAATCTCGAGAATGTCGTGATTTGTGATCCCCCAAAGCAGCACGACGAGATGTATGTTGCGGAGCAAACAGAGTTGGATGCACTGACAGCTAAAGAGCTGCAAAACCCGATTGATAGAAACTGGCGAATCACCAGTTACTCGGGCTTGGTTAAACAAGGTTCTCATCATGCCGAGCATGACGCGACGATTGAAATTACCGGCTTTGATATCGATTCTTCAGAAGAGCAAGATGAGGCGGAATTGGTTGAGCCAGAACGCTCTATCTTCAACTTCCCGCGTGGCGCACGTCCGGGTACTTTTCTGCACAGCTTATTTGAGGAAATTGAGTTTACTCAGCCCGCGACAACGGAAGAGAACACCCAAATCATCCTCGGCTTGATGGAAAGTGAACAGCTTGATGAAGAGTGGCTGCCAATCCTGCAACAGTTGATTGATACCGTGCTGGCAACGCCTTTGGATAGCAAAGCACTGCTACTCAATCAGAAAGGTCCGGCGCAACGTTTGGTTGAGATGGAATTCTTACTGCCGATTGAAGTGCTATCTGCACCAGCATTGAACCGCGTGATTCAACGTCATGATCCGCTGTCTGCTAAAGCGGGCGATTTGGGTTTCCAAACCGTGCAAGGCATGTTGAAAGGCTTTATTGACTTGGTGTTTGAGCACCAAGGCAAATACTACGTCCTCGACTGGAAATCGAACCACTTAGGTGATGATGTGTTCCACTATCATGGCGATGCGTTGAAGTCGGCGATGGCGGATCATCGTTACGATCTGCAATACCAAATCTATGCTTTGGCGCTGCATCGTTTCTTACGCAGCAGATTGCCAAATTATGATTATGAACAGCACTTTGGCGGTGTTTATTACCTGTTCTTGCGTGGTATGGATGGGCAAAGTGATCATGGTATTTTTTCTGCCAAGCCAACCTTTGAATTTTTACAAGAGATGGATCATTTGATTGATGGTCAAGCACCTGACACGCGATCCAGCGAATCGGGTCAGATGGAGTTAATTTGATGAAAACCAATGATCTTCTTTCTGAGCAAAGCAGCACAGTGGCAACACGAGATCTAGCGGCAACACGAGATCTATTGGCAACTTTAGAATCGTTGGCAAAAAAAGGGGCGATTCGCCAATTGGATTTCCAGTTCGCGCGCTTTATCTATTCGCAAGTTGAGCAACAAGCGAAACAGCCAAGAACTGGCATTTATTGCTGGTATGGTCAGCAGTGAATTAGGCAAAGGCACATCTGCTTGCCTCTGTTTGACAGCCAAGGGCAGCCAACAGACCTTGCCAGTAAGCTCGGTCTATTTGGGGAGTCTGCGTTAGCGCTTAATACTCAACTGCAGGGCGTCAATTGGGTGGAGCTTCTGCAAGTATCGCCTTTGGTTGGTACTCAAGGTGAAGCTTTGCCAATGATGTTTGATGGCGAACGTCTCTACTTGCATCGTTACTGGCACTATGAAGTGACGTTGGCAGACAAGCTCAATCAACTCAGTGCGGCTGTAAACCTTCAGCCTCAAGAGTTCACACGTTTGTCTGAGTTGCTCCATCATTTATTTGCTCGTCAGTATCACTTTCTGTTCAATGCACTAGCCAAAGCGGCAGATGCAGGAATCAGCAATCAAGTGTTACGCCAGCAGCTAGTCTGTGACCATTTGGATGTGGTTACCGTAGACAGTCTCGATTGGGCAGCCATTGACGGGGCAGTCTGCCAAGCTAAACAAGTTCACGATCTGCAAGTGCTGGACAAGCTTGTACCATTGTCGGCTTGTGTTAACTGGCAGAAGGTCGCTGCTGCGGTGGCACTGACGCGTCGTTTTGCGGTGATTTCAGGTGGTCCAGGTACGGGTAAAACCACAACGGTAACCAAACTGCTTGCCGCGCTGATTGAGCAAGCAGGACAAGAGAAAACCTCACCATCAAGCTGGTGGCGCCAACAGGTAAAGCGGCAGCGCGTTTGACGGAGTCTATTGGTAAAGCGATTCAAGAGTTGCCAGTGGAGCCTGATCTTAAAGCGAAATTCCAACCGAGTCGAGCACTTTGCATCGACTACTGGGCGCGATCCCAAACAGTGCAGAGTTTCGTCACAACAAACAAAATCCGCTGCACCTCGATATTTTAGTGGTGGATGAAGCCTCCATGGTCGATCTGCCGATGATGTACAAAGTTGTGGATGCACTGCCAAAGCATGCGCGTTTGATTCTTCTCGGAGATAAAGACCAGTTGGCATCGGTAGAAGCTGGTGCGGTGCTAGGTGATATTTGTTCGTTCCATGCATTTGGCTTTGGCAAAGAGCAGGCGTCTGCGGTCGCGAAGTTGACAGGCTTTGACACTTTGGCGTACAGCACCAATAGTAATGCTTCGATTGCCGATAGCTTATGTATGCTGCAAAAGAGTTACCGATTCGACGCTCGCTCTGGTATCGGCCAGCTAGCAAAAGCGGTCAACGCTGGCTCAGCTGCAAAAGTAGACGACGTTTGGAGTCGTGATTTTGCTGATATCGAGCATTTCGCACTGAGCAGCCAAAACTACAATCAGATGATGCAGACTTTGGTTGCCGAATATGGTCGTTATTTAAAACGCATTGGGCAGCAAGAGATTGACCAGAAGACTGGGGAGCCCGAAACTCTAACCCACAAAGCCAAAGCCGTGTTGGACACCTTTAATCAATGTCGATTATTGTGTGCCATCCGTGAAGGTGATTTTGGTGTGACCGGTTTAAACCAACGCATTGAAAAAGCACTAGCTGCACGTAAGTTGATTCAAACCCAAGAAGAGCTTTGGTATCACGGTAGGCCAGTGATGGTCACGCGTAACGATCATGGCTTGGGATTGTATAACGGTGATATCGGCATTTGCATGCGAGATGACAGCGAAGGTGAACCGCGTCTTAAAGTGTTCTTCGAATTGCCGGATGGCAGCGTAAAGTCGGTACTGCCAAGCCGAGTGCCTGAGCATGAAACCGCATATGCGATGACCATTCATAAATCACAGGGCAGTGAGTTTGAATACACGCTAATGATTTTGCCGCCAGATTTCAGTCCAATCCTCACTCGCGAGCTGATCTACACTGGCATTACTCGCGCGAAGAGACGCCTTGCGATGTACGCTGAGATGAATGTTCTCAAGCGCGGTATTAAGGTGAAAACTACTCGAGCGAGTGGGTTGGTATCTCGTTTATCTAGTTAAAACAAAAAGACCGAGCGCGATGCTCGGTCTTTTTTAATTTTGTGTAAACGCATTGGTAAATGACACGCTGCGAATTTTGTACTGCTGTTGGTAAGCCAAGATAAAATCTTTAATGGCGTCATTGACGGGAAATACGCAGTGGACGTCTAGCCCTTCCAGAAAATGGTTATCCGCCATATCCCAGAAGCTTTGAAGTGAGTTACAAATAATGGTTTTCATAACAGTGCTCATCTTATTCATTGTAAGAGTAACAACTGTCCTTGATGCGTCATGCAGAGCAGCTAAGCTTGCTCCGCACTTTAGGGTGATAGGTATTCACCTAGATCCATTTGTCGATTGTTTGAAATACGACCGTTTGTTGCGCAGAGTATAACCAACAGTATGTATATTGAAAAGGTTAAATTGCGACCAATATCAATGTAAAGCTTTGCATAATTATTTAGTCGTAGAACGTACTGAGTTTCGTTCCTCCTCATAGGTCTAACGCGAGGATTTTCGACTTACGCTGGAAGTTGTACAGCCCTTGCTTTGCCCCTGGTAGATAATCGACGCTCACCTCATAGAAACCTTGTTCTCTAAACCAATGCAGACTGTGTGTCGTCAGGACAAAAATCTGATTGATACTGTCTGACTTAGAGCGGTGCTTCATGTAATTGAGTAGCAATAATCCACGATTACCGTCGCGATAGTCTGGGTGGATCGCCACGCAAGCCATCTCCGCTTTTTGCTCCTCAATATATGGGTACAAAGCCGCGCAACCGATGATCAAGCCGTCTTTTTCAATGATGGTGAATTTATTAATTTCTTGCTCAAGTTGCTCGCGAGAACGCCTTACTAGCACGCCTTGCTCTTCTAATGGGCGAATCAGATCTAAAATACCGCCTATATCGTCGATGTCCGCTTCACGTACCTGTTCGGCACTGGCCATCACTACTTGTGTACCGATACCATCGAAAGAGAACAATTCTTGGATGAGTGCGCCATCCACTTTGTAGCTGATAAGGTGGCTTCGTGGCACTCCTGCACGGCAAGCTGCAATAGAGCCTTTAAGAAACGTAATGTACCGGAGTTATAGTCGGTGTCTGGTGCGGTGTTCTCAGTAAGCTTCTTAATGACATGCTCTGCTTCGATAGGAAACAGTTCAGCGACGGCGTTACCGTTATCGTCAATCACACCTTGCTCTGAGCAGAAGCCAATCAGTTTGTCGGCTCCAAGCTTTATCGCCAACTGGGTGGCCACTTCTTCTGAAAGCAGATTAAAGCATTCGCCTGTGACTGAGCTGGCAATTGGACCAAGTAACACAATGGAACCTTGATCGAGTGTGCGATGGATAGCGTCAGTATCGATTCGACGAATGCGGCCGCTGTGACAATAGTCGACGCCATCATCAACACCGAGCGGTTGAGCAATGATAAAGTTGCCGCTCACGACGTTCAGTTGAGTACCTGCCATTGGCGTATTATTTAGACTCATGGATAAGCGTGCAGTAATGGCCAGTTGAAGTTGCCCTGCGGCTTGCATAACTACTGAAAGGGCTGTTTCATCTGTGATACGAACGTTTTTGTGATATGGCGTGGTAAGGTCCTGTTTCTCCAGTAGTTGATTGATCTGAGGTCTAGCTCCATACACCACAACCACTTTAATGCCCAAGCTATGCATTAAAGCAATGTCGTTGATAATGTTGCCAAAGTTTTTATCAGCAACCGCTTCGCCTCCAAGCATCAATACCATGGTTTTTCCACGGTGTGCATTCACATAGGGTGTGGATTGACGGAATCCTTTAACCAGAGCAGTACTACGAATTTTCACTACAGCCATTCCTTGTGTTTATTTATGCTTTAATATTGTCTTTTTATTCAGTTGTTGGCAAGCCAATTTTTGGAATAAAGCACAAACATCGTGAGCGTGGTGCTTGGTTGTGTTTGGCCGATGGGGGTACAATGCATGGGTCTAGTTCAACACGTGAGCCTCATGTCTTCAGTTGTAAATAAGAATGCTGCGATCGCTGCTCAAACCGAGCAAAATTCCTCAACCAAATCGACATTTCGAAAGTGGGTCGAACGTTCACTTATGCTGACGGCGCTCATCGGTACTTTTGCCGTTTTGATGATGTACGGTGATTTGATTACGCGCTATGTAAATCCGCCGATCCCTAAATCGACCATCTATGGAAAATGGGTCGAGCAAGATGTTGCTCCCTATGCTCGAGAAGAGTTTGTTCTGAGTGAGAGAGGAGTGAAGGTACGCGGATCAACTGTTGCGACGGACTTTAAGTTTGATGGTGATACGTTGTCATATAAAGTGGGCTCTACGGTGCGCACATTTGAGTTTACAGATCAGCACTACGCAGAGATAAAACTGGACTCAAATGCTCATTACCTTCCCGTGTTTCGTTTGGAAGGTCATTCTAATTTAGCGGTTCGCTAACCCCCGTTTCTCAAAGCGTGATTCGTTGCGTGTGGCAGGGAATCGCGTTTTGTCACATCTTTATGTTCTTGCGACTTTTCACAAACATTTTCCGGACAATCGTTTGATTCCATTGCTGTTATTATCCTCAACCCAGTTTAAATGGATAAAATGGCAGCAAACCAAGTCTTTGCCTTAACGCTGATACACTTTGTCGCAGCTTTTCAATTGCGTCGTTTGCATTTGTTTGCCATCCTTTTGCTATCTTCTTTACGGAAAAACACGTGTTTAAAAACTCCTTCCTATTGTCTCTTTAAGTCTGCTATTTGGTTGTGCGGCTGAGCCAGAACAAAACCTACTTGCTAAGCAAGATTACGATGGCGAGTTTTCGCATATTTTGAATAAAGCCGATGTTGTTGAATCGAACAAGCCACAAGATTTCACAGAGTTCAACAAACAAGCAGAACAGGTTGTGATTAATTCGCCTTCAATGGCAAAAATGTACCAGCCACTTTACGAGAAGTTGAGGGAATGGGCATTGCAGAGTGGTGATACGACTGCGCTCAGTGCTTACGGCATTCAAGCCGCGCAGCTTGGTGGCGGTGACAAGAAGGGTAACGTGTTGTTCACCGGTTACTTCTCACCAGTGATGGAATTGCGTCACGAACCAAACGAAACGTTTAAATACCAGTGTATGGCAAGCCGGTTTGCAGCTCAAACTGTCCGACACGTGCCGAGATCTATAACGGTGCGCTAGAGGGACAAGGTCTCGAGCTTGGCTATGCACCTAATATGATTGACCCGTTTATGATGGAAGTGCAGGGCAGCGGCTTTGTTCATTTTGAAGATGACGATACGCTGGAATACTTCGCTTACGCAGGCAAGAACAACAAAGCGTACGTGAGTATTGGCCGAATTCTAATTGAGCGTGGTGAAGTGCCACGTGAAGAGATGTCACTTAAAGCTATCAAAGATTGGGTAATGAAGAATGATGAAGCAACGGTTCGCGAGTTGTTAGAGCAGAACCCTTCTTATGTCTTCTTTGCGCCACAAGCCGACGCGCCAGTAACGGGCTCTGCGGGCATTCCTTTACTGCCAATGGCATCGGTAGCAGGCGATCGTTCGATTCTACCTATGGGTACGCCAATTTTGGCGGAAGTGCCGCTACTTAATAAAGATGGTACATGGAGTGGAGCACACCAGCTTCGTCTTCTTATTGTGTTAGACACTGGCGGAGCGGTGAAACAAAATCATCTCGATCTATATCACGGTATGGGACAACGCGCGGGTACAGAAGCGGGTCACTACAAGCACTTTGGTCGAGTATGGAAGTTGGGCTTGGAAAACACGCCAACGCAAGCACCTTGGGCTTTGCCGCCAGAGAAGTTACAATAAGCGCCTAGCGAGAGGAATCGCCTCTCATCATCTAGACATTTCCACAAAGAGTGCGTATAAATCGCACTCTTTGTTTTTCTATCGATCATCTGGAACTTCAATATGCGTGAACTCGATACTCCGGCATCTGACAGCTACAACCAACGTTTTGGTGGCACTCGTCGTCTCTACGGCAACAGCGAAGTAGAAATTCTTCGTGCTGCACACGTGTGTGTGATTGGTATTGGTGGCGTAGGTTCTTGGGCGGTAGAAGCGCTGGCACGAACTGGTATTGGTGAGCTGACGCTGATTGATATGGATGACGTGTGTGTGACTAACATTAACCGTCAAATTCATGCGATGACTGGCACGGTTGGTCAAAGCAAAATTGAAGTAATGGCAGAACGCGTTAAGCTGATTAACCCTGAATGTAAGGTCAATCTGATTGACGATTTCATCACGCCAGATAACCAGCACGAGTACTTGAGCAAAGAGTTCGATTACGTGTTGGATGCGATCGATAGCGTAAAAGCAAAAGCGTCGCTATTGGCTTACTGCCGTAGTAACAAGATTAAAGTGATCACAACCGGCGGTGCTGGTGGTCAAATCGATCCAACCCAAATCATGGTGGCAGATCTGACCAAGACAATCCAAGATCCACTGGCTAAGAAGATCAAAGACACATTGCGTCGTCATCATAACTTCCCGAAAAATCCAGCACGTAAGTTTGGTATCGATTGTGTGTTCTCTACCGAGCAATTGAAGTACCCACAAGCCGATGGTTCAGTATGTGGCGTGAAATCGACAGCAGAAGGTCCAAAACGTATGGACTGTAGCGAGTGGTTTTGGCGCAGCGACGGTTGTAACAGCAACGTTTGGTTTTGTTGCGGTATCTCGTTATCGTTGAAAAGCTGATCCAAAAGCATAAAAAGTAATTCGGTATCGATTGTGTGTTCTCTACCGAGCAATTGAAGTACCCACAAGCCGATGGTTCAGTATGTGGCGTGAAATCGACAGCAGAAGGTCCAAAACGTATG
>LZQR01000181.1_pt1 | contig 17376 bp, 16 predicted proteins | sample 768601 | NCBI WGS metagenome assembly LZQR01 (sample SAMN05207299, study PRJNA324521) | oil field metagenome | isolation source: sample BH-FW-24 from oil reservoir | place: India: Bombay High | collected 2015-12-04
AGTTCGGGTTTTCACACTGGATGTATAGTTGCGGAGTGAAAGTGTCGATCTCTGTAAATGGACCAGTACCTACTGGGTTTTCGTTCGTGAACGTTGAAGGATCTTTCACTTTGCTCCATACGTGCTTAGGTACGACAGGTACTTTAGCAATTTCGTAAGGAACGTTTGAGTTTGCTTCGCTTAGACGGAACTTAACTTTGTAATCGTTAACTTTCTCTACGCCAGTAACCCAAGAGTTGATACCAGATTGGTCTAGTTCTGGCTTCTCTTTTACTAGGTTGAAAGAGTAAACAACGTCATCAGCGGTAAACGCTTGACCGTCAGACCATTTTACGCCTTTACGAATGTCGAAAGTTACGCTCATTAGGTCGTCAGACATTTGGAAGTTTTCTGCTAGACGGAATACTGGCGTGTTGCCGTGCATTTCGTTGAAAACAACTAGCGGCTCGTAGATAAAGTCAGTAGTTGTGTGCAGGTTAGTTGCACCCAAGAAAGGGTTAAAGTTACGAACAAAAGTTGTAAACTCTTTAGGGTGGATAGTCAGTTCACTGCGCTCAGCGGCTGTAGCTACTGATGCAAAACCTGTAGTAGCCGTTGCAATAATTGCTGTTGCTAGTGCTGTTTTTTTAATATTGGCAAGCATAGCTGTTCCTTACTATTTGCTTTCATTTCACTAATGGAATTGAATGTCATCAATTGATAAACACTCTCCAAGGCCCACCTCTTTGCTTCACTTCAATTTGCGTCGCTCTAAGAGTGGCCTGTAGGCCTTAGGCAGGAGTAAGAAAACACCTTATCCACAAAATAATCAAACTCGATTCCCGTTAAAAACGTTAAAAACCACACCAACTCCGTCATAAACGTCATTTTGCTTGTTTTTAAGTCAATCCAGGTGAAAAATAAACGTTGATATGCGTCGCAGTTTATATCCGCTTTAATATTGTGTGTTAGTGTTCACTTACTTAATTATGTAGTCATGTAGAGGCTTTTCTGTGGTTGTATTGCATTGGGGATCTGGCTCACACCTGAAATTTTTGTTAATTAACTAGGTGAAATTTAATCTGCCGTTCTGTTGTGATTGACTTCGCAATCTGTATCAAATGTTGCTCAATTTTCCCTTGTAGAGGAAAAATAAGTAAGTTTTGACAGCAAAATTTGGCTGCTGATTATGCTTTTTTTATTCAGGAAAGGAAGTGATTTGAAGGCACTTTTGAAGAAAGTTATGAGTTAAAAATGACGATGAAAAGTGTGGTATTGGAATCGATTTGGTTAAGCGCTTCATACGTGTTTTTGATAGCTTGCTTCCAGCTTCTTATACGCTAAATGCTCGGCCTCATCGTTGCTCTGTACGCTAAATCGCTTGTTTCTTACTACAAGTAAGGGGAAGCATGGCAGTGCAATTGATAAAGGCAGGGATAAAAAAGCCCCGCTAAGTCGCGGGGCTGGTATTTGGTGATTTGCGTTAGCTCGTAAGGAGTCTTTGCATCTTATCGCGCTGTGCCTCTATGTAAGCGCGTTCTGGGCTTTGTTCTTTACAGTGCTCCAGAATGAACTCAATTGAGCTTAGTACTGTCCTCCAGCGCGGTGTCTTAGGCAAAGTCTCAATACGCATGTATTTATCGAGCGTACGTGTTTGCAATGTACTGCGGTCGAGGTAGACGCGCCATAAACCACTTTGTTCAGCAAAGGCAAACTTGGTTTCTCCAGTCACCGATTCCCAATATTCCAATGCATGAGTCATCGTATCGACTAATACTTCGCGCATCAGCTCTTGTTTGTCCTTCTTGTTACCCAATGCTTTATCAGCAAGGCGAGTAAACTCACCGCCAAGTTCTTTCAGCTTCTGCAGCTGGTCTTTATCACCATCAAATGCGTAACTTGAAAGTACTTCAACTGCCGTCTCTAGGTTATGGATACGAGCTGCATTCGCTCCGCCTCCTACATTGAAGATATACATGACATCTAAACCAGAGCCTTCAGGCAGCTTGAGGATGTCTGCTTCAATGTTTTGACGAATATCTTCGATGTAGATATCAATCTTGCCACAGTAGTGCGGCTGCTTAACCGTAAGGAACTTAGGTGCAATTAGCTCATCAGCGGAAGAACGTTTTAGCTGTTCTAGGCTACGTTTAAATAGCTTACATGCTGCTTCGTTAGCAAAGCGAATACGTTGATCTTCACGAAGACAAATAATCGCCTCAGGTGCCGATTCTAGCTGTTCTAGCAGTCTACCTTGTGTCTCGAGCAGACTGGCTTCGACTTCAGCACGCTGGCGTAGCTCCGATTCCAGTAACTTGTTCTCGATGTGGCGCATTTCAGCCTGACTTGCCGTCAAGTGGGCCTGAATACGTGCCGCGAGCTCTTGCTTATTAAATGGTTTGGTTAGGTAATCGTTCGCTCCCGCTTCAAAGCCCCTAACGCGGTCTTCGGTTTGGCTTAGCGCTGTGAGCATAATGATTGGCAGCTCTGCATGATCGTAAGTTTCACGCAGTTCACTACAAACCTGATAGCCACTCATGCCTGGCATCATAATATCCAGTAGCAGCAACTCAGGCTTCTCTTGTTCAATTAAAGCGAGTGTCTCAGGGCCGTCTGAAATGGTACGAACTCGGTAGCCTTCAAGTCTTAAGAAGCTTTCAAGAACGCGCAGGTTGACGGGCTCATCATCAGCAACGTACAGCAATGGACCATCTGGGTTTTCAGGTAGAGACAAGTCGTCATTGTTGTCAAAGTTCGCTTCTGGAATTTGGAAATGCCCGCGAGCGGCAAGGCTTTCAGTCGCTTTGATTTCTTCTTCACTAGCGAGTGGCAAGGTGAAGCTGAATGTCGTTCCGACCATAGGTTGGCTGCTGACATACAATGAACCGCCCATCAACTCGATAAGTTGACGGCTGATTGATAGACCTAGACCTGCACCTTGACGGTAGCGACTAGCATCTTGACCTGCTTGGATAAGAGGTTCGAAGATATGCTCTAGGTGTTCAGCTGGAATACCCTGACCAGTATCGACCACTTGTACTCGGACTTGATCGTCTACAACGGTCGCTGAGATAACGATTTTGCCTTCTGAAGTGTACTTAATAGCGTTGCCAATCAAGTTATACAGCACTTGTTCCAAACGCTGAGGATCTGCTGAGACTGCTTTCAGATCCGCTGGCACTTGATTAATGATGCGGATGGTTTTGTTACCCAATAGGTGACCAGAAAGCTCCAGCACCAAGCGTGTTGCACTGGCTAGGCTCACTGCAGACTTTTGGATATCCATGCTGCCGTAGCGCATCTTGTGGTAATCCAATAGATCATCAACGAGGTTTGCTAGGCGCTGACCACTCTTGATGATGATGTCCAATTGGTACTTCTGGCTCGCAGGTATCGCGCCATTTGCACCAGACACCAGTGTCTCTGCAATGCCAACCATACCGTGCAATGGTGTGCGTAACTCGTGAGAGGTTGTCGCTAGGAATTCATCTTTCAGCTTATCTGCCAACTGCAATTCTTCGTTTTGCTTTTGGATCAGTTTGATGTTGCTCTCTAGCTCTTCGTTTTGTTGCTTGATGGTTTGGATCTTTTCACGAATTGAACGCTGCATACGCTCAAAGCTGATTGCGAGTCGACCGATTTCATCTTTACGCTCGGTATTAAAAGTGGTTTCGTCCAGATCGCCGGCAGATACTTTCTCTGCTGCCCAAGTCAGCTTAAGCAGCGGAGATGTGATGAAATTAGATAAGTAATGTGAAGCAATCACAACCAAGATGATCGCTATTAGCATCGCAATGACAAACAGTTTCTCGAGCTGATGGACACGTGTAAAGGCCTCTTTCTCAGGAAGCTGAACAACGAGAGCCCAAGTGAGACCGCGAGTCTCAATAGGTGCAAATGCCGCAATCATCTCTTCGCCTAAACGGTTGCTGTAAGTGCCCACTTCCGTTTCGCCAGCTAAAGCTTTGTCGACGATCTCTAAACTGTTTTGGATGTCTCTTGCTTGGTGTTGATGGTACGAGGTTTGTGGTCACTGCCAACTAATAAAGTATCAATTGAAGAGTCACGATTGATTTCTGCAATCAGCTTTGTGATGCCATTGTTCGGCAGGCGGAACATTGCATAGCTGTGCAGATAGCCTTGCTGAACAATAGGCGCACCTAACCAAGCGACTTGCTTACCGTTTTCAATGTCAAAGTCGGATACCACGACAGGCGTGTAATCTTCATTGACTTTTCGGCGCGCGCTTACATCCTCGGAAAGGCGTTTAAATGTTTTCCCAAAGCGGTGTCTTTGTAACGGCCGCTGAGAAGGTTGGTGCCGAAGTTATCATCTTTATTGATCGAATAAGTAACGTTACCGTCGATATCAACTAATAAAATATCGTTGAAATCAGAGCGCTTTAATAGCTCTAGGTAAGCCCAGTGATAACGTTTATGCAGAAGACGATAACGCTCACTGCCAACGTAGTTGGAAGATTCCGGTAAAATCGACGTTTTGATTTGATCGCCGCTGCCTTTGATATAGCGTTGCTGTGCATTCTCTCTTGCTTCGTCGATGTCGTGGCCTAATCGGCTAAAGGCATTGACCAAACCGTAGAAGCGTCCGCCACTGGCATAAGCCAATTCTGAGCGAACAAAGCCCATAACTTCGGTTTCTTGAGCTGCAAAGTAGTCGATGATCTGTTGTTGTTTGGTATCACGGACTGAGAGCAAGTGGGATGTGCTCTGTTCTTCCAAATCTTTACTGTGGGATTGGAGGAAGAAAATAGCAGTGATCGTCAGTGGCGTAATACTAAGAACCAAAAACGCGGTCATTAGCGTGCTTTGCAGGCGCTTAAATTTCTGCTTTTTGTAGAATTTAAACATGGATAAGATTACAACTCATTAAAGGGCAGCGACCAATTTACTGGGGCTTACCGAGGTTCTCGTTAAAACGGACAAGAAGTTAAATGCGATAGAATTAACAAAATTAACGAGTTTTTTTCTTTGACAAGAAAGTTGATTGCAAAGCGTGGGGAGCGACGCAGTTTTTCGTTGAGTTGGGCGGTTTTGGCAAAGAGTTGCACAGGATTTCACCTGCGCAACCAAGGGTTAGGATTTTTTCGCGTAGTAGATAGAGAATTTGTTGGTCTTATTTAGCGTCTCGCAATTATTGAAGGCTTTCTCAATAATTGGCGGATACTGCAAGAAACTGTTCGCTACAATGATCATTTCACCGTTGGCCGTCATGTACTTTGGTGCTTGACCTAACAGAGTTTCTGCTGCGTTGTAGTTGGTGTCTAAGCCACTGTGGAATGGTGGGTTACTGACAATAAAACGGTAGTCTTTAGCCGTGTCTGAGTAGATATCTGAGGCAAAAACACGACCTGATAACCCATTCGCCTCGAGTGTTGCTTGGCTAGAGGTAATGGCATAAGCGTTAATATCACACATCTCAATCGCGATCTCTGGGTTTGCTTTAGCCATAAATGCACCCAGCACACCAGCACCACAGCCAAAGTCGAGTACCTTGCCTGAAAGCTTAGGTAAGGTTTCAAGCAGAAGACGACTGCCTAGGTCAAACTCACCATGGCTAAATACACCAGGTAGACTCTTAACGGTAAGAGATTGTTCACCGAGTGTAATTTCGTAAGATTTAAACCAGTCGGCTTGATTGAACGGTTTTGGTTGGTTAAGGCAAGTGCCCCAGTAAAATGAACAGCGACGAGCAGAGTCGTATTTTTAACCGGGCCGTATTCTTTGAACATCTTCTCAATGCTCTTGATGCCTGAGCGGTTCTCACCAACGACGACGATTTCTGTATTGATGCCTAACTTAGCCATCAACATTGCCAGTAAGTATTCTGCTTCCGCCTTGCTTTTGGCCAGTATAAAAGCACCATGTCTGCTTGAGTCTCAATATCAAACTCTGAACCAAAGTGACTCTTCACTTTGTCCGATGTGCGAATTTGACGGTAGTAGCTGTAGTTAGAAGTAAATACTTCAACAGACTCACAATGAGCTACTAACTCAAGAGGGAACAGGTCTTCAACTTCTACCAGCAACTAAAACGTGTTTGCCGTTGAAGTATTCAAGTTGGCGCTGAGCTATTTGGCTAGGAGCGATATAAGCAGACATAAATTTGGTTCATCAGAAATAATTAGGGCCAGATTTTCGCATAATCTGGCCCAAGCTTGAAGTGAATAAGCGGTCGTTAGCTATTGTCTTGTTGATTGAGGAAGTCTTTAAACTCCTCTTCGTAGATATTGAATAGCACCATTGTCACGGCAAAGATCAGTGGACCGTAAATAAGACCAATCAAACCAAATAGATGCAGACCACCTAACAGCGAGAAGAAGATCATGAGCGTATTCATGCCTGCACTACCTTGCATCAGCAATGGGCGCAGCAGGTTATCGATTGAGCCAACTACGAGAACACTCCACACTGTTAGGAATATAGCCCAAGTTGTGTCGCCAGTTAGGAACAAGTAAGCGGCAGCTGGAATCCAAATTAGCGCCGTGCCAACTACAGGGATAAATGACGCAAAGCCCATCATAGTGCCCCAGAACAAGCCAGGGAAACCTGCAAGCCACATACCGATACCACCAGCAAAGCCTTGAGCAATCGCGGTTAAGAATGACCCCATTACAGCTGATTTCGAGACCTGTTCAATCTCGGTCAGGATCTTATCTTCTTGGCTGCGAGAGAGCGGCAGAATATGGCGCATCGCTGAGATGATCTTGTCGTGGTCACGCAATAGGAAGAACAACACGAACAACATCAGGAAGAAGTCCATCAGGAAGTTGGTTGCATCCCCTAGGATTTTGGCACTGATAGCAACAAGGTTTGAGCCAAATGATGTGGCGAATTGGCCAATTTTCTCAGCGATGGCTTGTGGTTCGATTTTGTCGAAAGGTAAGTACTCATTAACCAGTGCTAACCCTTTGACAACCCAAGGGTGTTGGAAGATATCTTGGATACCACCATTGCTTACCCACTTGTAGGTGTTTTGCGAAAATACCGACCCTTGCTGCACGATAGCAGCAAATACAAACAATAATGGAATCACAATAATAAAGGTGAGAACCACACAAGAGAGCAGTGAAACCAAGTTTTTGTGGTTTGGCAGTTTTCGTTCAAACCACTCATGTATTGGGAACATGAGTAGAGAAATAATAAACGCCATTACGATCGAGTTGATGTAAGGCTCGACCAATAAATAGCAGGCAAAAGCAGCGGCGAGCAGCGCAACAACTAGCACTCGATGACTCGACGTGATTTTTACATTATTCGGCATGTGATTAATCCAACTTACGGATGATTTATGTCTTACGCCTTATACCACAGCGCAAAATCTTTATTACTTTGCACCTACGATTCTTTCAAGCTTATGACATAGCTGAATTGGGAAGGGGCAATTGACCTTGTTATAATGACCACAAATCAGACGGTTATCAATCAAGAGATAGAAAAATGGGTTGTTGTAGCGGCGATAAGAAGTGCAAAAGTGAAAAGAAAGCCAAACGTATACCGTGGTTTGGTATTGTTCTTGGCGTGTTAGCTATCCTCGTGATTGTGAATTGGCAAGCCTAATCCAGATAATAAAAAAGGACCTTGAAGGTCCTTTTTTGAGATTGCTGTTCTGGTAGAGAACGCTTATTTTGCTTCTTCAGCCAGAATTGCGAAACAGCGATCAGCAGCTTCTAGTGTTGCATCGATTTCTTTTGAACCGTGAGCAAGAGAAGTAAAGCTTGCTTCGAATGCTGATGGTGCAAGGTATACACCGTGTTTTAGCATTAGGTGGAAGAAACGCTTGAAGCGCTCGACATCGCACTTCGTCACGTCTTCGTAGCACGTTACGGTTTCTTGGTCAGTGAAGAAGAAACCAAACATGCCGCCCACTTGGTTTACTACCATTGGGATACCGTGCTTTTCTGCCAGTACTTTGAAGCCTTCAGCAAGTTGTTTGGTTTTTGCTGCAAGACGTTTCTCGTTGCCTTCTTCTTTTAGCAGGTTCAAACATGCAAAGCCCGCAGCCATTGCTACTGGGTTACCTGAAAGTGTGCCAGCTTGGTAAACTGGGCCTGTTGGCGCAACGTATTGCATGACTTCTTTACGACCACCGAAAGCACCTACTGGCATACCGCCACCGATTACTTTACCTAGCGTCGTTAGATCAGGCTTGATGTTGTAGTGTGCTTGTGCGCCGCCTAGTGCTACGCGGAAGCCTGTCATTACTTCATCAAAAATTAGTAGTGCACCTTCTTGGTCACAGATTTCACGTAGACCTTCGTGGAAACCTTCTACTGGTGGGATACAGTTCATGTTGCCCGCTACTGGTTCAACGATGATACATGCGATCTCGCCTTTGTTTGCTGCGAACAACTCACGTACTGAATCTAGATCGTTGAATGTTGCGGTTAGTGTGTGCTTAGCAAAGTCAGCAGGAACGCCAGGAGAGCTTGGTTGGCCAAGAGTTAGTGCACCAGAGCCAGCTTTTACTAGCAAGCTGTCTGCGTGACCGTGGTAACAGCCTTCAAATTTCATGATCTTGTCACGGCTAGTAAAGCCACGAGCAAGACGGATGGCACTCATGGTCGCTTCTGTACCAGAGCTCACCATGCGGATTTGTTCCATTGATGGCACTAGCTCAGACACTAGCTCTGCCATGGCAATTTCCATTTCAGTTGGCGCACCAAAACTCAGGCCACGTTGTGCAGCATCGATAACAGCTTCACGGATAACCGCGTGGTTATGACCTAGAATCATTGGACCCCAAGAGCCAACGTAATCAATGTACGCTTTACCATCGGCATCAAAAATCAGTGCACCGTCTGCTCGTTCGATAAATAGCGGAGAACCGCCAACGCCGTTGAATGCACGAACTGGTGAGTTCACACCGCCAGGAATGGTTTGCTGAGCCTTTTGATATAGCTCTGATGATTTGGTCATGGGGTTATCCTCTTTTGATTGCTCGGACCAAGTGGAGCGCATTGTACCTAGCTAATCTCAAGTTAGAAACGTTTTGGGTAATTTATGTGGGCACGGGCGATGTAAACTTACATATCAGCATCTGTTCTAAAGAATCAGCGGTGAATACTTGAACGAGTTTGTCAGGTATTGGATAATCGCTCTAATTAGCAAAAATTTGACGTCTCGCTTCAGGCTTGACGCATTACACGAGTGAGAGAGGTCTTCGTGAGCGAAGTAAACGTACCATTGTCTTTTTCTGATGCAGCAGCATCACGCGTTAAGGCGCTGATTGCAGAAGAAGAAAATCCAGCATTGAAATTGCGCGTATACATTACTGGTGGTGGCTGTAGTGGTTTCCAATACGGCTTTACATTTGATGAGAGCGTAAATGAAGGCGACACAACCATCGTAAACAGTGGCGTAACACTGGTTGTAGACCCAATGAGCCTGCAATACCTAATCGGTGGCGTGGTTGATTACACGGAAGGTTTAGAAGGAGCACGCTTCTTCGTTAATAACCCAAATGCGACGACAACTTGTGGTTGTGGTGCATCATTCAGTGTTTAATTAACACGACAACAGGCAGCAATTGGCTGCCTGAGTTTTACGTAGCAGGGAGTCACGTAAACGCACTCCAGTTCCACAGAGGGCTGTGAGCTAAAAATAAAAAGGACTTTGTATGTCTGAAGTTTCTCTCGGACGACGCCTTGTCGAACGTCCATGGCTAGTTTCTTTAACACTGATTCTCGTACTTGCTGCATGGCTTGCAATAGGCCAACTTAAGGCGCAAGATGAAGCGAGCTTATCATCCTCCCCTCAATCCGATGACACGCCTGTTGCTAAGGTGATGTTCAACTCTTTTACCGCCCAGCCAACCAGTAAAACCATAGAGTTATATGGACGAACTGCGCCAAATAGACAAGCTCGTTTAGGGGCAGAAGTTGCGGGTAAGATCATTCGCTTGAACGTTCAGAAAGGGCAACGTGTTAAACAAGGGCAGGTGATTGCCAACATCGACGAGCGCGATCTCGATATTCAACTTAAGCGCGCTAAAGCGATGTTGCGTGTCAAAGAGAAAGAATTTAAAGCGGCAGAATCTTTGAAAAACCGAGGTTTGCAAGGTGAAGTTGCCTTTGCCACAGCACAAGCTGCACTTGTTGATGCTCGCGCAAACCTGAGTAATGTTGAAACCGCTCTTAAAAACACCAAAGTCAGAGCGCCTTTTGACGGCATTCTTGACCATCGATTCGTTGAAGTGGGGGATTTTGTTGGTGTTGGCGATCCTATTGCGACCGTTATTGACTTAGAGAAGTTAGTCATTGAAGCGGATGTGAGTGAGCGTCATATCCAATATTTAAAACAAGGCCAGCAAGCTGATGTCAGAACCATTGATAACACCCACCATCAAGGTGTTATCCGTTATGTCGGGCGCGTATCTTCTACTTCGACCAACACTTTCCCGATTGAGATTGAAATCAGTAACGATGAAAGTGCAATGCCTGCGGGTGTTAGCGCTGAGGTGGTATTGTCGCTAAGTGAAGTGATGGCAGTGAAAGTAACCGCTGCAATGCTCGCGCTCGATGAAGAAGGCAACCTTGGCATCAAAACACTGCGTGATCAGCATGTCCACTTTGTTCCTATTCAACTTGTGAAAGCCGAAAAAGATGGCGTTTGGCTCTCAGGACTGGGCGACCAAGTGGACATCATCGTACTCGGGCAGGGCTTTGCTCGTGATGGTGATTTAGTGATGGCGACCAAAGTGGATGACGCCATTGAAGCTGCGAACCAGCAATAAGGAGGCAATATGTTTGCTTTGATTGATGCTGCGTTATCGCGTGCACGTACGATGCTCACCTTGTTGGTGATGATTTTGATTGCTGGTGTGATCACCTACATTACGATTCCTAAAGAATCGAGTCCAGACATCACCATCCCTATTATCTATGTTTCGGTAGGTCACCAAGCATTTCGCCAACTGATGCGGAGCGCTTATTAGTTCGCCCAATAGAGCAAGAGCTGCGTTCGATTGAAGGCGTAAAAGAAATGACCGCGGTTGCTTCAGAAGGCCATGCCTCGGTTACGCTTGAATTTAGTGTCGGTGTTGATCTGGCTGAAGCTATGGCAGATGTGCGTGACGCCGTCGATCTTGCCAAACCTAAATTGCCTGAAGACAGTGATGAGCCAACAGTAAATGAAGTGACGTTCGCATCAGAAGAGCCTGTCCTCACTTTGGTTCTGTATGGCACCGTCCCTGAGCGCACAACAGTACAAATTGCTCGAGCACTGCGTGACAAGCTAGAAAGCTACCGTCAGGTGCTTGAAGTTGATATTGCCGGTGATCGTGAAGACATTGTTGAGATCGTCGTCGATCCGCTGTTGATGGAAAGCTATGGTCTGGATCAAGCAGACATCTACAACTTGATTGCTCTCAATAACCGAGTTGTGGCAGCGGGTTTCGTGGATACTGGCTATGGCCGTTTTTCAGTCAAAGTTCCTTCCGTATTTGATTCTCTCAAAGATGTATTAGAGTTACCGATTAAGGTGAACGGCAAAGAAGTGATTACTTTTGGCGATGTGGCGACCGTGCGCCGGGCCTTCCGTGATCCTGAAAGTTTTGCTCGCTTGGATGGTGAGCCTGCTGTCGTATTGAATGTGAAAAAGCGTGCTGGTGAGAACATTATTGAAACGGTGGAACTCGTTAAACAGGTTCTGACTGAAGCGCAAAAGCGAGCGGATTGGCCAAACAACTTGCAGGTTAAATATACGTGGGATCAGTCCGATGACGTCAAATTGATGCTCAACGACCTACAAACAACATCCTCTCCGCGATTATCTTAGTGGTTATCGTCATTATCGCGATACTTGGTGTGCGGACCGCTCTCTTGGTGGGGATCTCTATTCCTGGCTCATTCCTTACCGGCTTATTAGTGCTTTCGGTGTTTGGTTTAACGGTCAACATTGTGGTGCTATTCGCGCTGATCATGGCCGTAGGTATGCTGGTGGATGGCGCTATCGTGGTGACCGAATTTGCTGATAGGCGGATGCAAGAGGGCACGCCACGTAAAGAAGCATATCGGGACGCGGCAAAACGAATGGCGTGGCCTATCACCGCTTCGACGGCAACGACCCTTGCTGCGTTTGCTCCGCTATTGTTCTGGCCGGATATTACCGGCGAGTTCATGAAGTATCTGCCGCTAACATTGATCGCAACGCTCACCGCTTCGTTGATGATGGCGCTGCTTTTTGTTCCGGTTATTGGTGGGATTATTGGTAAGCCACAAGTGGTTAATCCTAAAAGTCAGCAAGAGATGATTGATCTTCATAATGGCGAGTTTGATAAGGCTACTGGTATTACCAAGCTCTACTATCAAACGCTCTCGGTCGCTATCAAGCATCCACTTAAAGTTCTGTTCAGTGCCATACTACTCGCTGGTGGTGTCGGCTTTACTTATAACAAAGCAGGACTAGGGGCAGAGTTCTTCCCAGAAGTGGACCCCGCTTTCTTTACCGTCAAGGTGCGTTCTTACGGCGATTTATCGATCAACGAAAAAGATGTCGTGATGAAAGAGATTGAGAAAGTCATGTTAGGGCATGATGAATTTGAGAGTGTCTATACGCGCACCGGAACGGATTCAAATGATGGTGATGAGATTGGCCAGATTCAAATAACGCCCGTCGATTGGCAATATCGTCGCAAAGTGAAAGATATCATTGAAGAGCTCAAACAAACCACTAACCAATTCTCGGGTGTTGAGCTGGAGTACAAGTTTCCCGATGCAGGGCCGCCGGTTGAACACGATCTTGTGATTGAAATGTCGGCGCAAAACTCAAGCATTGACCAGTTAGACAGTGCAGCCAAAATGGTTCGTTACTGGGCTGATCGTAATCCTGCTTTAACTAACTTAAGTGATACAACCAATAAAGAAGGGATTGATTGGCAGATTGATATCCGCAGAGACGATGCCTCTCGCTTTGCTGCTGATGCAACTCTGGTTGGTAATACTGTCCAGTTCGTGACTAACGGTTTGAAGATAGGTGATTATCTACCCGATGATGCTGATGAAGAAGTCGATATCTTAGTGCGCTACCCACAAGATAAGCGGGATATCGGACGTTTTGACCAGTTACGTGTAAAAACGGCGGCAGGTTTAGTGCCGATCACAAACTTTGCGCAGATTAAACCAGATCATAAGCAAGATACGATTCGCCGTGTTGATGGTCGTCGTGTAGTGAACATAAAAGCCGATATGGTTGAGGGTTATAACCTTGCCCTTGAATTGCCCAAGATAACTGCAGAAGTTGAGCAGTTGGGCTTGCCTGTTGGTATTGAGTTTAAATTCGCGGGCAAAACGAGGAGCAAGAAAACTCTTCTGCGTTTTTACAAAGTGCTTTCATGGTTGCACTTGGCGTGATGGCTTTGATCCTGATTACTCAATTCAACAGCTTCTACCAAGCATTTTTGATTTTAAGCGCAGTGCTGTTTTCTACCGTTGGCGTGTTTGCTGGCTTGCTTATTTTCCAGAAGCCTTTCGGTATTATTATGTCGGGTATTGGGGTGATCGCATTAGCTGGTATTGTGGTGAACAACAATATCGTATTAATTGATACCTATAACCAAATGCGCAAGCGTGGGTTAGAAAAATCAGACGCAATTCTACGTACGGGCGTACAGCGCCTGCGTCCAGTGTTACTGACCACTGTCACGACTATCCTTGCTTACTGCCAATGGTGCTAGAGATGAACATCGACTTAGTTAACCAGAAGATTGAATTTGGTGCGCCAAGCACGCAGTGGTGGTCTCAATTGGCTACGGCCGTCGCGGGTGGTTTAGCTTTTGCGACGGTGCTGACCTTGGTGCTGACACCGTGCCTGTTGATGCTTGGCCGTGAACACAATATTGATGAACCAGACCCCGAAACAAAAGAGGCAGCTTAGGCTGCCTCTTTGTCATTGTTCAATTTAAATCGTTTTAGCTACTTCATCGCGAGTAATTTACTGTAGCGATCCAGCTTAGCCATACTGATCTTTGCGTTTGCCAAGAAGGTTTGTTTTGCTTTACCGGTCAGAGATTTCGACTGCGGTAAGTTTACCGTTCTTGGGTTTTTATGAACGCCGTTAACCAAGAATTCGTAGTGCAAGTGTGGACCAGTTACACGGCCAGTACCACCCAACGTACCGATGGTTTGACCTTGCTTAACGCGTTGCCCCGTTTTTACTGTTCGCTTAGTTAAGTGTAAGTATTTAGTAATGTAGGTATTGCTGTGTTTAATAAACACGTAGTTACCATTGAATTTGTTGTACGCTGATTTTTGCACAACACCATTACCCGCAGCCCAAATTGGTGTGCCTACAGGCGCGGCATAATCGGTACCTCTGTGAGGGCGAACTCTCCCGGTAACTGGGTGTAAGCGACGAGGATTAAAGTTAGAGGTAACACGACGGAAATCCAAAGGTGCTCGTAAGAAGGCTTTCTTCATCGCTCGGCCATTTTCATCGTAGTACTTACCGCTCTTCTCATCTAAGATTGCGGTAAAGGTGTCACCTTGGTTGTTAAAGATTGCAGCAATGATTTTTCCGCGTCCAATCACTTCGCCTTCAACCACTTCCTCTTGGTAAAGCACGCGGAAGGTATCGTTTTTACGAATGTCCAAAGCAAAGTCGATATCCCAACCAAAAATTCCCGCCAGTTCCATAATTTGGTTTGCATTCAAACCGGATGAAATCCCCGCATTCCAGAAGTTGGATTTGATTGTTGCTTCAGAGTAGTTGTATTGGTAATCGACTTCTTTTTTGTCCACCTCAGAAACGTATTTGCCACCTTGCAGTTTAATGCGGAACGTTTCGAATGCATTGAGTGTGCGTTTTAGTTGAATAAAGTCGTTATTTTCATCAAAGCCAAATTGCAGCCTGTCACCAGGACGCAGTCGAGTGAGTTGCTCTTTGATTTCTTTATCTGAAGTAATCAGTTCATAGCAGAAGGCGAGGAGATAAACCGACGCGGTTAAAAGTACAGCGGCACTTTCACCATTTTTGACTTTGTATGTTTCCCAGCGCAAAACAGAAGGAAGAGTAGAAGAAGTGCTGCGCTCGGGGGATTCCACAGAAATCGGTACCGAATAATGCTCACCGACTTTGAGTCGGCTTTGCTGCGGATCGAGGTCTTGCGGATCGGGTAAGAAAAACAGCGCGACGATGATCAGCGCACTAAAAAAACCGATCAGTACTTTGTGCAAGAGCGGTAGTCGGACAAAAATCGAATGCATGAGGTACTTGATTACTAAATTAAACGTAAAAATTGACAACTACCTAGTCTAACGTGTTTCAAAATGCATCGCTATTCAAGTAAGATGTTCAGCTATTATATTTTTGCCAAATCTGTGGGAGTGAACAAGAATGGCGAGCATTGAAGCTGCATTAGCCGAGATTAAGCGCGGTGTTGAAGAGCTGATTCCAGAAGAAGAGCTGATCGCAAAACTAAAAGAAGGTCGTCCTCTACGTATTAAATTGGGCGCCGATCCAACAGCACCTGACATTCACCTAGGCCATACGGTTATTTTCAATAAGCTTCGCTTGTTCCAAGAACTAGGTCATGAAGTGACGTTCCTAATCGGTGACTTCACTGCAATGGTTGGTGACCCAACAGGTAAGAACTCAACTCGTCCACCGCTAAGCGTGAAGATGTTCTGCGTAACGCAGAAACGTACAAAGAGCAGGTGTTCAAAATCCTAGATCCAGCTAAGACAAAATTCAGTTCAACTCTGAGTGGCTATCTGAGCTTGGCGCAGAAGGTATGATTCGCCTTGCAGCGAACCAAACCGTTGACCTCGTATGCTAGAACGTGATGACTTTAAAAAGCGTTACGCTGGTGGCCAGCCAATCGCTATTCATGAGTTCATGTACCCACTACTTCAAGGTTGGGACTCAGTAGCAATGGAAACGGACGTTGAGCTTGGTGGTACTGACCAGAAGTTCAACCTACTAATGGGTCGTGAACTGCAAAAATCTCACGGTCAAAAACCTCAAGTTGTACTGATGATGCCGCTTCTAGTAGGTCTAGATGGTGAGAAGAAGATGTCTAAGTCTTCTGGTAACTACATTGGTATCAGCGAAGCACCAAGCGAAATGTTTGGTAAGATCATGTCTATTTCTGACGTTCTAATGTGGAGCTACTACGAGCTACTGTCTTTCCGTCCATTGGAAGAAATTGCACAGTTTAAAGCTGACGTAGAAGCGGGTAAGAACCCTCGCGATATTAAAGTTCTGCTAGCGAAAGAAATCATTGCTCGTTTCCACAGTGAAGCGGATGCAGATGCAGCAGAGCAAGAGTTCGTGAACCGTTTTGCTAAGAACCAAATCCCTGACGAAATGCCAGAGTTTGATTTGAGGCTGGCACGCCAGTAGCAAACCTACTGAAAGAAGCGGGTCTATGTGCTTCAACTTCTGAAGCAATGCGCATGGTTAAGCAAGGTGCTGCTAAGATTGAAGGCGAGAAAGTTGCTGATGCGAAGTTTGCTCCTGAAGTAGGCACTTACGTATTCCAAGTAGGTAAACGTAAATTCGCACGTATTACTATCAAGTAATCCATAACTGCTCAAAATGAAAGCGCCCACTGGGCGCTTTTTTGTATGAAAATTTGGTGAATCCACAAGAGATTGACTGTAAAAGTGACGCATTTTTGCTACTATACGCGCGCTGCTAGGTGAGCAGCTTTATCGGAGATTTACATGAACAATACCGACCATCCTCCCAGTTGTTGGGTGAGTAAGATTAAGGGAGCGAAATAACCCGCTTCGGTATTGGCGATCTCCGCCTTACCTGAGTGGTGAGGCATCTTTTCTAATTTTTCCTTCTTGTTATTTCCTTTCATAAATTCTGAATAGACAGTGCTTTGGCATTGATGTTTTCGCACATCCAGTGTTTCTAATACATGTATGGACTGTGCTGAAGGCTTTTTTGCGTGCGTTGTCGATGGTCGTTACCAATGCCAATCGGGAGATTCGCCATGACGGTAATGAACAACACTTTTATTGAAACAACACCAAACTTCTCAGAAGTGGAGATTGGTGCCGCTCGTAATGCCTTTTGCAATACGAACAAGAGCAACAATTGCACCTACTAACGATCATGCCTATTGATGAGGCGGTTGGTATTTTGCAGCACTGCTCGGTTGGCTATGTGAATAGCCTTATCGCTCAACTTGAACAAGCTGGATATGATAAACGTGCTCGTCACTATGCTCACCAATTAGGTTTGCATATGTCGGAAGTCGATACACCAGATGGCTACTTATCGACTAGTGTGTTGGAACATGTGAAGCAGCGTATTGGTTGGATCATTGCTCTTGCCCTTTTAGGGATAGTGTCGGGTTTGATCATTGCTCAGTATGAGGACACTTTAAGTCAAACTTGTATTGCTTGCCGTGTATATGCCCGTAATCGCTG
>LZQR01000182.1_pt1 | contig 17321 bp, 23 predicted proteins | sample 768601 | NCBI WGS metagenome assembly LZQR01 (sample SAMN05207299, study PRJNA324521) | oil field metagenome | isolation source: sample BH-FW-24 from oil reservoir | place: India: Bombay High | collected 2015-12-04
GGGAGACCCAGATGCTGGCGGGCGAAGTCTTCCACGTCCTTGACCATGTGGATGCTGGGCGCAGGGCGTGGCGACGCTCGACGGCTATGAGGGCTGGGTGAAGCTGGATGATCTGGCGGAGCCGGCCCTGATCCCGACCCATACCGTCAAGACGCTGCGCACCTATGTCTACGCCCAGCCTGACATGAAGAGCGAACCCCTGGCGCTCATCTCGATGAACGCCAAGATCGTGGGGGCCCGGCGCGAAGGCCGTTTTCTTGAGGCCCAGCGGATGGGCTGGGTCCTCGAGGATCACTTGCGAGCGGTTGGCGAACCGGTCGAACCCGACTGGGTCGCCGTGGCTGAACGCTTCGAGCATGCGCCCTATCTGTGGGGCGGCAAGGAAAGCCTGGGGCTGGATTGCTCGGGTCTGATCCAGAGCGCCATGGAGGCGGCGGGCCGCTTCATCCCGCGCGATTCCGGTCCTCAGGAAGCCTGGGCCAAACAGCACGGCCGCGCGATTGAAATCACCGAGACCTTCAGCGGACTGCAACGCGGGGATCTGGTCTTCTGGCCGGGCCATGTGGGGGTGATGACCGACCCCGAGACCCTGCTGCACGCCAATGGCCATCACATGCTGGCGGTGAAGGAGAATCTGTCCCGCGCCGCCAAGCGGATCGCGTTCAACTATGCGCCGATCAACGGGATTTACCGTCTGGGCTGACACAATCCGGTTCTCTTGATTAAAGCTTGATCAAACCTGCATCCCCCATTCTTGGCGCTGGCTCTGGCCAAGACCGTTGAGGATGGAGGCGCCCTTGCTGGGCAAGGTGAAACTGGGCGACGAGACCGGCCGGCTGGCCGCCTTGCGCCGATACCAGGTGCTGGATACCGAGGTTGAACGCCCGTTCGAAACGGTCGTTTCCCTGGTCGAGGATATTCTGGAAGTCCCGATGTGCGCCGTCAGCCTCGTGGATGCGGACCGACAATGGTTCAAGGCCAAGCGCGGACTTGCGGTCTGCGAAACCGAGCGGGATATCGCCTTCTGCAGCTATGCGATCGAGCAGGAAGAGCCGATGGTCGTGCCCGATGCGACCGAGGATTCCCGCTTCAGCGCCAACCCGCTGGTTACTGGCGATCCGCACTTGCGGGCCTATATCGGGGTGCCGCTGGTCAGTCCGGACGGATACCAGGTGGGCACGCTGTGCGCGATGGATGTCCGGCCCCGAGATTTTTCAGATCACGAACTCAAAATTCTTCGCAAGTTCGCAAGGCTTGTCGTGGATGAACTTGAGCTGCGGATCCAGGCGGGCAGTGATCAGCTGACAGGCGTCATGGCGCGTCGGCACTGGGTCTCGATGGTGAAGGAAGAGATCCAGCGCGCGCGCGGAACTCCAATCTCCTCTGTATCGCGTTGTTTGATATCGACCGGTTCAAGCGGATCAATGACGCCTATGGTCATGCTGTCGGTGATCAGGTCATTCGCAATGTCATCGCGACCTGCAAGCACGAACTGCGCGCGGGCTCCAAGCTGGGCCGGATTGGCGGCGAGGAATTCGCCATCCTGTTTACCGAGTGTGCGCTGGATCAGGCCGTGGTCGCCGCAGAGCGCTGCCGCAGGGCCATCGAGCGCCTGACGCTGACTGCGCCGGATGGAGAGGATATCGAGATCACCGCCAGCTTTGGGGTGGCCCCGCTGTTTTCCTACGCCCTGTCGCCGGATGAACTGATCGAGCTGGCGGACCGGGCGCTCTATCAGGCGAAGTCCGGCGGACGCAATCGCGTCGAGGTCGGTCAGGTGGTGAACACCTTCTATCCCGGAACGGCCTGATCAGCTCAGCGCCCTGGCCAGCCAGGGCAGGCTGACATCCATGCGGTAGTCGATGCCGGAATGGGTGTCGGGGAATTCCTCATAGCGATGGGGGACGTCCAGCGCCTCAAGCGTCTGTGCAAACGACGCGCGCCATAGACTAGGTCGTACTGGTCCACATCGCCGCAATCAATGAATAGCGCCTTCATCCCCTTGAGGCCCTCGAAATGGGTCTCCACCAGCGTTAGCGGATCCCAGGCCAGCCAGTTCGCCCAGAGGTCCTCAAGGCGCTCGCAGGTGTCGAGCGTCACCGGCAGGCGCACGCCGAAAGGCTGGCCGGGATCCGGGTCATAGGTCGCCGCCATGGCCAGCGACATCAGGGCGTGAATATCATCACCCTTGGGTTTGTTGCTGGTCTCGATCTGATCAATGAAGGCTTCGACCGAGCCGTGTTTGGCGATGCGCGCAGCGCGGCGGGAAAGTCGCGCGCATAGCACAGCTCGAGGCCATATCGCCCGAATGACACGCCGCCGCTGACCAGAAATCATTATGTTTGAGCGCGTGGATGATCGCGCCATAGCCGCCCGAGCTCTTGCCGAACACGCCGCGCTTACCCGCTCCGCCGCACTTGAAACGCGCTTCCACAGCGGGCACGAACTCGGTGATCAGGATGTCCTCCCACGGCCCCATGGCCGCGGAGTTGATATACTGGTTGCCGCCCAGCCGGGTAAAGCAATCGGGCATGGCCACGACGACCGGCGGCAATGCGCCGTCCCCGATCAGCCGGTCCAGCCGTTCGGGCAGGTTCTCGCCGAAATTCTTCCACGCTGAATGGCTCAGCCCCGAGCCGGTATACCCCGCCAGATCGACCAGTAGCGGAAGGCCCGCCCCGTCATGGCCGTGGGGCACATAGACATCGATGACCCGCTCGGTCGGGTCGCCCAGCAGATTGCCCTCCAACAGCTTGGACTGGACCGTGATGCGTGTGACAGTACCGGCGGGATGGGTCGTGCGACGGGTCATGAAGGCTCCTGGGTCAGGCGGGGCGGCGTGATCTGAACGCCGCTGTCAGCGTGCCGTCATCGAGATAATCGAGCTCCCCGCCGACGGGCACGCCGCGCGCCAGCGAGGTGATGTCCACGCTCGCTTCGGCCAGTTTGTCGGCGAGGAAGTGGGCTGTGGTCTGACCATCGACCGTGGCGTTGAGCGCCAGAATGACCTCCTTGACGTCTTCACGGTTCGCCCGCTCGATCAACTTGGCCACATTCAGGTCTTCCGGCCCCACGCCGTCGAGTGCGGACAGCACGCCGCCCAGCACATGATAGCGGCCCTTGAAGGCCCCGGCGCGTTCGAGCGCCCACAGATCGCCCACGGTTTCGACCACACAGATCACGCTGTCATCGCGGCGATGGTCACGGCAGACCGAGCACGGATCCGTCACGTCCAGATTGCCGCATTCGGCGCAGGCGCTGATCTTGTCCGCGGCGTCCGCCATGGCTTCCGCCAGCGGCTTCATCAACTGATCGCGCTTTTGCAGAAGCGACAGCGAAGCGCGCCTTGCAGAGCGCGGCCCCAGCCGGGCAGCTTGGACAGGAGCTGGATCAGACGCTCGATTTCAGGACCGGCAGACATGGAAGCCTCGACGCAGGGAATCACGCTGACACCCTAAAGCCATAGGTCCGGAGCGGCTAGCAGACCGCGCGGATCCATCATGATCAGGCGCGAGAGGATTCAAGCGTGTCGTCTTGACACGCATCAGGTGAGCTGAGCCTATTTCGGGCACACTCATTGGGGGATGAGGGATGTCGAAATCACTCCTGGATACGGCGGTGGACGCGGTTCTCGCCATGCGCGAGGTCGGGTTCCTGGATCGAGCGGCGCTGGAAAACGGGCTGAGCGCGGCTTTGCAAACGGCGGATCACAAGCGAGCTGGTTTGAAAAACTGCGCAAGGTCTTCGGGCTTCATCGCCCCTATGCCCGGAACCTGCCCGAGCAGATCGCGGAATTCATAAGGACTCCGGACACTCTGACCCGGGCCGAGATCAGAGCCGGGCTTGAAGCCCTTCTCTCGCGTGAGACGGTTCGCCAGACAGTCGGGCGCTATCTGCGCCAGGCCGGCTACGCCGAGTACGGGTTCCCCATCCGGGAGCTGAGCGCGCCGGCCTTCTCCCGTGTCCTTTCGGGCTTCGCCTATCGCTTCGCCTATGGGGAAGCGGCCGCCGTTCGGTCTGACGAGATGACCAAGGCGTATGAGTATCGGGGATGTTACAAGATGATGGTGCGCGCCCAGGGCGCGGACTGGACTCGCGTCCACCTTCTCTTCGTCTTTGATGTGGGCCACCACAGGATCGAGTGCCTGGAAGTCTTTCCCGTGGGGGATGGACTGACCGCTCGTGCGGGCTTCCTCGTTCCGGCGCATGACGGAATCACAGCGATCCTGTCAGATCAGTATGATGAATCCATGGCCCGCGAGACCCTGTCCCAGTTCATAGGCGACTGGGAGGCCTCTGACCGGCGGGTGGATCTTGATGTCGAGGCGCGCCCCTCCAATCAGATGGATATCGTTCAATCCAGGAACCTGGCCCATCTGGAGCTGGTCTTCACGGCCGATCGTCTCAAGGGCCGGTATCTGACGGGCGAGGAAGCCGGCCGGGTGGCGGGATACCGCCTGACCCAAGACGAGCTGAAAGCCGACGTCTTCCAGTCGCTCCGGGAATTCCCCAAGGACAAGGCGTCAGACCGATTGTCAGAGCGCGAATTGCGAATCTTTGACGAGATGGGATTGTTCAGCCTCAAATCGCCCAAGGGTGAGGCCCCGCCTCCGGTCAGCCCCTAGAACGGCCCCGGCTTGGTCCCGAACGGCAGGTCGATGCCCGGCGGCAGGCCCATGCCCTTGGTGGCCTCGCTCATGGCCTCGGCCTGAGCCTGGTCGGCCTTGCGCTTGGCGTCGTTGTGGGCGCTTGATCAGTCTTCGAGCATGGCGGGGTCTTCGGGATCGATGACGGATTTGTCGATCTCCAACCCGCGCATCTCGCCCTTGGCGGTGAGCGTGAGTTTCACCAGACCCGCGCCAGCCTCGCCGGTGACTTCCAGCGTTTCGAGGCGTTGTTGAGCCTCGGTCATCTTGGCCTGCATTTCCTGGGCTTTTTTCATCAGCCCGCCTAGGTCTTTCATCGGGAGGTCTCCTGCCGCGCAGTGGTGTCGTCTTCGTCTTCAGATGTGGGAAGCGGGGCGGCGTCGTCAACGGTGAGGATTTCCGCGCCCGGAAACAGGGTCAGAGCCTTCACCATGGCCGGATCGCGCCGCACGGCGTCCATGCGCTCTTCATGCTGACGCTCACGACGTTCCGCGATGGTCTCCCCGCCCTTGGATTTGGGCTTGGAATCCACCAGCCAGCGCTCGCCGGTCTGCTCCTGCAGGAAGGCGGCGATGCGCCCGCCCAGATTGTTGGGCGCGTTTTGCGTGGGTTCAAAGACGATGGCGCCAGGCTTGATCGAGACCGGGCGGAAGCAGCGCTCGATATCGAGCTTCAGACCGATATCGCGCGCCTCGTCGACCAGGGCGATGAGCGCATCAAGATCCTTGGGCCCGTGAAATTCGGGTTCGGGCGCAACGGCACTCGCTTGCGGTCCGGACGGCGCGCCCCCCGGACCGGTGCTAGGGTTTGCCCCACCGCCTGACGGGGCGACCCCGGCGAGAAGACGGGCCGCGTCTTCGGGGCTGGGCAGGCTGGCCGCGGCCATCAGCCGGATCACCGCCATTTCCGCCGCCGAGACCGGGTCGGGAGCATTGCGCACGTCTTCAAGCCCGGTCAAAGCGGTCTTCCACAACCGACCGAGCGAGGCGAGCGAATGGGCCTCGGCCAGCTTCGCCAGCCGGTCCACGGTCTCCTGCGCCTCGCCGAGATCGGCGGACGGGCCCGCCGCCTTGATGCGGCTGACCGCATGCAGATGATCCAGGAGGTCACGCATCAGCACTTGCGGGTCGGCGCCAGAGTCATACTGGTGGCGCAGCTCGTCGAGCGCATCCTTGGCGCGGTTTTCCAGCGCGGCTTCGAGAAGGTCGAGCACGCGGGAGCGGTCCGCAAGACCCAGCATGTCGCGGATCTGGTCCGCGGTGACGCTTTGCCCGGCATCCGCCTGAACGATCGCCTGATCCAGCAGCGACAGCGCATCGCGCACCGAGCCTTCGGCGGCGCGGGCGATGGCGGCGAGGCCGTCGCGTTCGACGCTGGCGTTCTCCTTCTCGCAGATGCGCGCCAGATGCTCGGTGAGCACCTCGCGGTCCACGCGCTTGAGATCAAAGCGCTGACAGCGCGAGAGCACGGTGACGGGCACCTTGCGGATCTCGGTGGTGGCGAAGATGAACTTCACATGCTCGGGCGGTTCCTCGAGCGTCTTGAGGAGCGCGTTGAAGGCCGAGGTGGACAGCATGTGCACCTCGTCAATGATGTAGACCTTGTAGCGCGCGCTGACGGGGGCATAGCGCACCCCGTCGAGAATCTCGCGGATGTCGGAAATGCCGGTGCGGCTCGCGGCGTCCATCTCCATCACATCCACATGGGCCGAGCGCGCAATGGAGTCGCAATGCCGGCCCGGCGGGGTGAGCTTGATGGAGGGCTGGTGGACCTCGTCGGTCTCGTAATTGAGCGCGCGGGCGATCAGGCGCGCGGTCGTGGTTTTGCCGACCCCGCGCACACCGGTCATCATATAGGCATGGGCGATCCGGCCGGAGGCGAACGCATTGGTCAGCGTGCGCACCATCGGCTCCTGGCCGATCAGGTCGTCAAAGGTTTGCGGGCGGTATTTGCGCGCCAGCACCTGATACCCCGAATCCCTGGGCGCTTCAGGCTCGCGACCGGGCAGAGCCGGGCCGTCATAGGCCTCATGGGCGTCAGACTCAGGCGCGTCGGAGTGGGGATCATCCATCACAGGAGCGTGTCCTTCGCGCGGGGCCGCGCGCCCGGATGCGGGTGCTGCGGGAGATGAACTGACGCGGAAGACGGCGGAAGACCGGACGGCGACCCGAACCGAAACTCGTTACGGCTGCTTCCTTCCGGACCTGACCGGGTTGGCGAGGGGCTCGTCCGCCGCCGGCCTTCCTTCGGCTAATATCGCGATTGAGGGGCTGAAACGCAAGGCGGGCCCGCAGGTGTCCACAGTTCTGTGAACCGGGGCGGTGGAGCGCCATTGAGCGCCCTCCCTCTGACAGGGTGAGCCCGATCAGGATTCAAGGGAAGCGAATTAACCAACTGAATTTATTGAAGCTGGTCCGCTTTCGCTTGCCAATTCGCTGGAGCGGTGTTCCACTTTTCCCAGAAACGGGGAAAGAGATGGCCGAGACGCTCCTCAGCTTTCTGGAGCAAAGCGCCCAAGCCGACACCGATGAAGCCTTGTGTCATGCGTTCAAGGCCTTCGTGGAGACGTTTGGCGTTGAAGCCTTCGGCTATCAGGTGCTGCCCAGCCCGTTTGATGCAGCCGACACCTCCTTTGACTTTGAATACAATACTTTTCCCGAAGCCATGCAGGACGTCTATTTCGAGGAGCGTTTGTATGACCACGATCCGGTGACCAGCCGGGCCGCCACGGCCTTGCAGCCGCAATTCTGGTTCGAGGTGGAACAGACCACGCCGGGAACCCGGTTCAGCCAGCGCCTGTTTGAACTGCTTCGCCAGTCCGGGTTCGTGGACGGGTTCACCATTCCGGTGTTCGGCCCGTACGGCCTTGCGGCTTTTGTCGCGTGCGGGCGGTTCTCCGGGGCGTTCAACCTCACAGCCATCCAGCTGCGGATGCTGCAGCTGGGGTGCCAGGAGCTTTATAGCCGGACGATCATGCTGCGTGATTACGATGCTCCGGCGCCGCCGCACCTCTCCGAACGCGAGGTTGAGATCCTGCAATGGCTCGCCCGTGGCAAAAGTAACGCAGTCATCGCTGCGATACTGGGTGTTTCGCCTCACACTGTGGATACGATCATGCGGCGCGCCTTTGTGAAGCTGAATGCCTCCAACCGGATCGCGGCCGTGCTTAAAGCGCTAAGGGTCGGATTGATAACGGTTTAGTTGCAGCGTTTCAGAGGCGTTCTCGTCAGCAAGGCGACAATAAGGAAAATAAGGCAGCCTTGCCCTTGTTTGTCCCTGAATTACGCGACGTGACCCCTATTCAATTTTAACTATACCCCGCGCTTCGGTGTTTGAACGCCGTTCAACCCCAGACGGAGTGTGTGTGTGAACGACTCTGAATTCATAGAATTTGTCTTCGAGCAGCTCAAACAGATGAAAACCGAGGGTGAAAACCCCGACCTTGTCCATTTGCTGCCGGCCGTCAGCGCGCAGAAAGCGGATGACTGGTCCGGAATCGCCCTCAAGCTGGCGATCTGGCGCTGGGCGCGCATCCGCGCCAATGGCGACGCCGAGCGGGAGATGAGCCTGTCTGACCGGCTGATCTATTCCGCTTTTCGCGACGCCGTGAAGCTGAGCGGCCGTGACGGTCTCGCGGCCAACGCCGATTTTGAGAACGACTTCTACGCCGAGCTGATCAGCTCGGCCGCCTAGACGGTTTCGCCGGCCGCGCTGCGCTCGAGCGCATCACGCAGGAAGGCGGCGTGCTGATCGAGCACTGCGATCAGCCCGACATCGCCGCCTGTCGCCACCAGACGATCAATCCAGATCTCTATGACCCGCGCCTGACTGTCGAGCCAGTCGGTGACGGACGGGGCGCACGCCTCTGTTCTTGAGGCGGGAAATTCTACGACGGCGCAGGTCATGGCGACTCTCCTTATTGCGAACAATTCGCATTTTCAGAAAGAGGCGCCGATTTGTCCAGCCCCCCTGAGGGGGTGAGGGCGCCATGCCGCACCCGCAGCCCGTCGCCAGGAAGAAAAACCCGTGCGCGGGCTTCGAGAGGGAAGAGGTGCGCTCCGTGTCCGGGATTCTGACTCTGGGCGCAAACAAAACGGGCGCGGCCATGGCCGCGCCCGTTTCTCATGCCGATATGGCGATCGCTAGAAGCGACGCAGATAGTTGATGGAGAAGGCGTCTGCGTCGCCGTCGCCATCATATTCGTACCGGGTGTAGTCCAGACGCACCGCGTTCGGGCCGGACACGGTCCATTCCAGACCGCCGCCGAAGGCGAAGGCGTCCGAGCTGTCGTCCAGGTTCACGGTTGCGACAGAGGCGTCGAACTCGTGATAGGCATAGCCCAGACGGCCGTAGACGGAGACTTGCTCGGCCAGCGGGTATTGCGCCTTGGCGTAGATGCCCAGGCCATAGTCGAGGCCGACTTCCGCCGGCACGCCGGCGACGGAGAGGTCTTCGTCTTCCAGGCCGACCAGAAGCTCGCCTTCAAGGCCGAAATACGGGGTGAAGTCATAGCCGCCGCGGACGTGATGACGTCCAGTTCGACGTCAGAGGCGTCGAAATAGGTGTAGCCGGCGCCGATATTCCATTTGGACTCTTGCGCGGAAGCGCCGCCAGCGATCAGCAGGGCGGCGGCGGTGGAGAGGAGGATCGTCTTTTGCATGGTTTTTGTCTTTCTGTGACGCTTGAGGGTTCCGGTTCGAGCCCCAGCCCGCGCTGAGAGTTGTGCCCGGAGATCAGGGTTCGCAAGCCTGCTTGTGCTGCGAAAAATGTCAGTAAAAACGCAGTGTTGCAGTTCTGCGACGCATTGTGGCCAAGCCGTGGCGAAGGGTGTCCGGGCCATGGCGAAACGCCGTCGGAATTCCGTCATGGCCCGGGGGTCGTTAACCTGTCGGCAAGGATCAGGCGGCGGCCGGTTTCACCCAGGTCTGGGCCTGGAAAGGCGCATCGATCGGGGTTTCGGCAATGTGGTTGGCGTAGTTGGAAATCGTCTTCAGCGCGGTGGCGGTGATGACGTCGAAGATATTCGCCTTGGTATAGCCGGCGTCCAGGAAGGCCTTGATCTCGGCGTCGCTGGCATAGCCGCGCTCGCGCACCAGGGTGCGGGTGAAGCGGGCCAGGGCTTCCTGCCGGGCGTCGGGCAGCGGCGCGCCATTGCGCAGGGCGGTCAGGGTCGCGGCGTCAACGCCCGCGCCGCCAGCCAGCGTGGAGTGCGCGGCCATGCAGTAATGACAGGTGTTCTCATAGGACACGGTCAGAAGCACGATCTGACGCTCAGCCGGGGAGAGGCTTGTCTTGTCCACAATGCCGGCAAGGGTCAGATAGGCTTCAGCCGCCGCCGGGCTTTCAGAGAGCGTGCCCAGAAGGTTCGGCACAAAGCCGAAGGCGCTCTTGGCGGTCGCCAGCACCGGACGCGCCGCTTCCGGGGCGTTGGTTTCGTCGTAGAGATTAAAATCGGTCATGGAAGGCTCCATCCTTGGGGGGCGGCGCAGCGAATTGCGACGCCGGTCAATGCGACGACCCGCAAATGGGGGAGGGAGCGGAAGCTGAAAAGAGACTGATTGATCAACAGGTTTTCACACGATAGCGAGCGAGGCGTGAGGTCGTTTCTCTCTGGCGTCCGCCCCCCGATGCGCGCTAGAACGCGGGACATGAAACTGACGTTCACCGACGCCGCGCTCGATCACGCGGGATTGCTCCGGTCTGATCCGAACTGGATCGAAAGCCAGCTTGCGGACCGCAAGGCGCAAGCTGTCCTGTTTGCAGGCGGGGATCTGGCCATGGATGAGCAGGGCGCGCCCCTGATCATGCGCGCCAAATACGCTGCGCGCCTGCCGCTCAAATCGCCGGGGCTGATATTCCTGGGCCTGCTGGATGGCGCGCCCTGGTTCGCCGGCGCGGTGGAAAAGGGCGTGGCCGAGAAAGGCCCCGACTTCCGACAATCGGCCATTCACGCCCCGCCAGAGCTCGCCAGCACGTTCGGGCGCGCCCGCTCGCTCCTGATGTGGCATCGCGAGCATGCCTTCTGCTCCAATTGCGGCGAGAAGACTGTGGGCGCGGATGCCGGGTCCAAGCGGATCTGTCCCTCCTGTCAGACCGAGCACTTCCCGCGGGTCAATCCCAGCGTGATCATGCTGGTGCATGCAGGCGACAAATGCGTGCTCGGCCGCCAGCCCAACTGGCCGGAAGGCATGTACTCCACGCTCGCGGGCTTCATGGAGCCTGGCGAAACCGTGGACGCGGCCTGCGCCCGTGAAGTGGCCGAGGAAGTCCACCTCAAGGTGACCTCGGTGGAGTATGTCACGACCCAGCCTGGCCGTTTCCCTCCCAGCTGATGATCGGTCTGATGGCCGAAGTCGAACCGGGCGAGGTCGTGCCCGATGATGATCTGGAGGATGCGCGCTGGTTCACGCGCGACGAGGTGCGCACGCTTTTCAACAGCGAGATCGCCCGGATGATGCCATCGCACTTCTCAATCGCGCGTATGCTGATAGAAAGATGGCTCGCTGCCGGTTCGGACTGAGACCTGCGACGCCCTGTCGCGCTTGTCAGATTGAACTGGGCAATACCTTTCGAAGCGGTGTGAACTGGTTGCCTCTTTCGCCGGAGCGTGCCAAACACCGCCACACTCCGTTTGTATCAGTAGGGATCGGTGAGGACGCTCATGGGCTCTCTTTTCTTCAATAAGCTGGCTGCCGCTCTCCTGGCGATCGCTCTGGTGGTCCTGGGGCTGACCACTCTTGGTGACAGCTTGTTCCATGTCGAACAGCCCGAGGAATATGGCTACCCGGTTGACCTGGCCGCGCTGGAGAACACTGGCGCCGCCGAGGAAGAGGAAGAAGGACCGGTCGATTTCGGTCTTCTGCTCGCCAGCGCCGATGTGAGCGCCGGTGAGCGCGTCGCGCGTCGCTGCGCCAGCTGCCACACATTTGATTCCGGCATGGCTGATGGCACCGGCCCGCACCTGTATGGTGTCCTGGGACGCGCCGTGGCCGCCGTGGACGGCTTCAACTATTCCGGCGCCATGCAGGAATATGCGACGACCACGCCGGACTGGCACTATGAGAACCTCTACAACTTCCTGGAAAATCCGCGCCGCTATATTCCGGGCACGGCGATGAGCTTCGCCGGCCTGCGCGACCAGGAAGACCGCATCAACCTGATCGCCTACATGCATGAGCAAGGCAGCTCTGACATGCCGTTCCCCGAACCGCTGGCGACCCCGGCTGAAGAGGCGGACATGGCCGAGGGCGACATGAACGAGGAGGCTGACGCTGACTCGGTCGCCATGGATGATGCCGTCGAACCTGAGATGATGGATGAGGGCGACGCTGCCGCCCCTGCTTCTGAGGCTGAAGAGCCCGCTGCCGAGCCGCAGCCTGAAGAGGGTGATGACCAGTAAGCGGTCACCGCAATCTGCTTATCAAAAGGGCGCGTCCATCCGGACGCGCCCTTTTCTTTTGCTCTGAGGCTGGGATCAGCCCTGATCGCCGAAGAAGGCTTCAAACAGCGGCGCGGCCTCTTCGGCATAGTAGAGCGCTTCGGGAACATCGCGCCGCACCGCCGCCCGCGCATTGAAAAAGGCGCTGAAACTGTCCGTTCTGACCGAGGGCGCGCCATGGTCCTGGATGAGATCCGCTTCCAGCGCATCCAGCTCGTTGGGCTCCAGCAAGACCCAGACATGGGTCAGTCGGTCGTCCGCGAACACGAATTCCGCCAGGCGTGGCGCATTTCTGAAGACATAGCCGTCGCAATCGATCTGGACATGGCTCGTCTGAGCGAGCGGAAGCTCGGACGGGTCCAGTTCGCGACGGGTCTGTGACGCGCACAGCTGATCAAGTGCTGGCGCGTTGGCGGTTTCGCCACCCCCCATCTGAATATCAGCGGAGAGCGGGTAGAGCAGGGCGAGGGCGGTCAGTGCAGTGTGAAGCATGCGGAGATCCTGTCAGGCGCAGCGTCCTGGCGGCGCCGCTTTCAGATCAGGATGCAGGCTGGCCGTGCTTCAGATGCAGACGGGCTAGCCGCCATAGCGTTTCTTGATCCCGAACAGGATGGCGATGGTCCCGAAATAGAGGAAGGGGCGCAGCATGGCGGACAGGGCGTGCATGTCCATGCGGGCAAAGGCCAGGTCCATTGCGAAATTGGCCGGCATGTCGCCCGCGCTCATGAATTCCAGCGTGAAGCGAAGCAGCACGTCCACGGCGTAGGCGATCAGGGCGGCGGCGGTCAGCTGTCCCCAGCGGCGCATGGCCAGCGCCGCCACGATTCCCGCCATCAGGATGAAGGACAGATCAAAGAATGTGAAACCCGCCCATAACAGGCTCCAGGCGTCATTGCCCGCCATGCGCACCCCCGTGTTCCGGCCTCTTGTCGAGGTCCTGTCGTCTCGCGCCCCCCAGGGCCCGGCCAGTCTACTTGACCGGAACGCCATGCTCCAGAGCCTGACGAGCTTGCCAATGTCAGAGGCGGCGTCACAGGCGGGATAGCGTTTCTCCAGCATGACCTGGGCGCGAATCGCCTGGGGCACATGCGGGTCGCGCCGCACAATGCCGGCCAGCGGCGGACGGAAGCCCAGAAAGCTCTCACAGGTCTTGGCGAAGCCCGCATACGCGGCCTGCGCGGAGGCGTGATCGGGCGCATTGTTGACCACGACGAAGGGGCTGGCGCCCTCGTCACGCATGCGCAGGGTCTTCACGAAGGCGTAGGCGTCAGTCAGCGAGGTCGGTTCATCATTGAGCACGACGATCACGTCATCGGTTGCGGCGGCGAGGCGAATGGTTGAGCGCTCGGCTCCGGCGGCCAGGTCGATCAGGGTGCGGTCATAGGCCATGGAGGCGGCGGTGACGCCCGCCGCCAGCCGGTTGACGTTCTCAAGATCCAGCCCGGCGAGGGCGGCGGAGCCTGACGGTCCGGCGATCAGGTCGAAACTGTCCTCGCCCGCTGAATTCACCGCTTCTGCGAGGCTGAGATCGCCCGCCACGACCGAAGCGAGATCGCTGACTGCGCTGACACCCAGCTGGACGTCCACATTGGCCATCCCCAGATCGGCGTCCACCAGCAGGGTGCGCTGGCCCCGCCTGGAAAAGGCATGGGCCATGGCGATGGCGAGCGTGGTCTTGCCCACCCCGCCTTTGCCGGACGCAATGGCCAGCAGCGGCCCGGCGCGACGGGGCGCGCTCAGGGCCATGCCGGCGTCTGTAGCGAAATTCGTCATGCCGGGAGCTCCTCTCCGGGGTCTTCCAGTAGCAGTCTGGACAGGCGTAGCGCGGTGGCGGGCGCGAGACCGTCGCCGATATAGGGGGAGGCGGAAATCTGCGCATAGGCGAGCCCCGCCTCGCCGAACGCCAGAAGCGCGCCCAGGCGTCGCGCGATATCAAGCTTGGTGGCGATGACGCGGCCGGCGCCGATCGAGCTGAACAAAGCCGCGGCATCTTCGGCGTCTCCCGGCGTCATGCCGGCGTCCAGCACAGCAACGATTTCCCCGTCAGACGCATCCGCCAGGGCGGCGAGATCATCGAGCTGATCAAGATCAAACGGATTGAGTCCGGCCACATCGATCAGCACCGGGCCGGCCGGCAGGCTTCCAGCACGGAGCGCAGCTCCCTTGGGCCTGTGACGCACTCCAGCGGCAGGTCCAGCGCATCGGCATAGGCGGTCATCTGCTCGGCCGCGCCGGCCCGGGAGTCCGCGCTGACCAGGACCGGGGCATGGCCCTGGGCGACGTCGCGCGCGGCCAGCTTGGCGATGGCGGAGGACTTGCCGGAACCTGGCGGCCCCGCCAGCAGCACCGGGCGACCGGGATCGGGTTCGAGCGGATGCACGCCATAGCGCTGGTCGAGCGCCCGGGCGAGCGTGGCGGTGGCTTCACCGTCCTCCAGCGCCATCGCGCTGTCCATCAGGGCCTCAGAGGCGCGTTCGGGCGGCAGGTGCCAGCCGAGCGCGCGCGCAATCCGGGTCAGGCCTTCATCCGCCTCGCCGCGCGCCGTGATGCGCGCCTTTTCCCGCTTGGCCAGCGCCGCTTCCGGGGTTTCAGCCCTGGGCTGCACGGCGCCGCGCTCGGCCGCCGCGCGCACCTGCACCCCGCCTTCGGGGGAATCGGTCGTGGAGATGATCACCGCATCAGGCCCCAGCTCACGGCGCACTTGCGCCATGACGGTGCTGAGGCTGTCTCCGGTGTAGGTGCGCAGGCGCATCGCGCCATCTCTCCTCTACAGGTCTAGACCTGCCCGACGGTCTTGAGCCGGGCGCTGGGGTGAATTTCGTTCTGGCTCATGACCACGGTTTGCGGGCGGAAGCGTTCGGTCAGCGAGCGCACATAGGGGCGCACATGCGGGCTGGTCAGCAGCACCGGGACATCTCCGCTCATCCCCGCCCGGTCAAAGGCGGCGCGCACAACCTCGACAAACTCGCGCAGCTTGCTGGGCGCGAGCGCCAGCTGGCGACGTCGCCATCCCCGATCAGGCTTCGGCGAAGGCCTGCTCCCATTGCGGGCTCAGCGACAGCACCGGAAGATTGCCGTCCGGGCCGCGATTGGCGTAGCAGATCTGACGCGCCAGACGCGTGCGCACATGCTCGGTCATGGCGTCGAGATTGTTGGTCGCGCCGGACGCCTCGGCAATGCCCTCGATGATGGCGGCGAGGTCGCGGATCGAGACGCGCTCCTTCAAGAGGTTCTGCAGACGCGCTGGATGCCGGCGCGGGTGATCTGGCCCGGGGTGATCTCGTCCACCAGCTTGCGATGCTGGGGCGACAGGGCGTCGAGCAGCTTCTCGGTTTCCGAATAGCTCAGAAGCTCGGCCATGTTGTCGCGCAGGATTTCGGTCAGATGCGTGACCAGCACGGCCGCCGGGTCCACCAACGTATAGCCGCGGAAGGTGGCTTCCTCGCGATTGCTCTCATCTATCCAGGTGGCGGGCAGGCCGAAGGCCGGCTCCTTGACGTGTGTTCCGGGCAGTTCGACCTGGGCGCCGGACGGGTTCATGGCGAGGATCTGGTTGATCTTCAGCTCGCCGACGCCGGCCTCCATCTCCTTCACGCGCAGCACGTATTGCTCGCCGGGCATCTGCATGTTGTCGACGATGCGAACGCTCGGCAGCACGAAGCCGCTGTCCTGGGCGAGATTGCGGCGCAGCGCCTTGATCTGATCGGTCAGTCGGCGCCCCTCGACATCGTTGATGAGCGGCAGGAGCGCGTAGCCCAGCTCGATCTTCAGCTCGTCGATATGCAGGGTGTCCTCGATCGGCGCATCCGTCGGATCCGGTCCCTGGGCCGCGGCCTCTTCCTCGGCCAGGGCTTCGCGCGCTTCGGTCTCCACGGCTTTCTCGCGTCGCTGGGCGCTGGTCCAGGCAAGGGCGCCGGCCCCGGCCGCCATCAGGCCGAACGGGATCAGCGGCATGCCGGGCAGCAGGCCGATGGCCAGCGAGGTGCCGGCCACCATGCCCATGGCGGCGGGGTTGGCCGAAAGCTGGCCGAACACGGCTTCTTCCGCTGCACCGTCCACCCCCGCCTTGGAGACGAGAAGGCCGGCGGCCAGCGACACGATCAGCGCCGGGATCTGGGAGACCAGACCGTCGCCGATGGTCAGCGTCGAGAAGGTGTTCGCCGCCGAGCCGAAATCCATGCCCGACTGGGCGACGCCGATGATCATGCCGCCAATGAGGTTGATGGAGGTGATCAGGATGCCCGCCATGGCGTCGCCACGCACGAACTTGCTGGCGCCGTCCATGGCCCCGAAGAAGTTCGATTGCTCTTCAAGCTCCTTGCGGCGCTTTCGGGCTTCATCCTCGTTGATCAGGCCCGAGGACAGGTCGGCGTCAATCGCCATCTGCTTGCCGGGCATGGCGTCCAGGGTGAAGCGGGCGGCGACTTCCGCGATCCGGCCCGAACCCTTGGTGATGACGACGAAGTTCACGATCACCAGGATGATGAAGACGATGATCCCGATGACGAAATTGCCCTGCATCACGAAACTGCCGAAGGCTTCGATGATGTCGCCCGCCGCCGCCGTGCCGCTTTGCCCTTCAGACAGGATCAGGCGGGTGGAGGCCACGTTCAGCCCCAGCCGGAGCATGGTCGCCACCAGCAGGATGGCCGGGAAGGCGGTGAATTCGAGCGGGGACTTGATGAACAGCGCCGTCATCAGGATGAGCACGGAAAAGCTCACCGACACCGCCAGCATCACGTCCAGAAGCGCCTTGGGCAAAGGCAGGATCAGCATGACCAGAAGGCCCAGAACCCCCAGACCCATTGCGATATCGCCCCGCGCCAGCCGCCGGGCGATCTGGGCGAAGTCAATCCCGCTTGGGGTGGAGGCGTTGGCGTCAGCCATGGAAAAGGCCCGTTCTGGTAAGGTTAACGGGCCTGGCGCTTCTGCGCCTCGCCCTGGGTTTGAGTGCCCGGATTCTCATCCCCTCAAAAGCGTTTCGAGAGTGCCCGTCCGTCAGTCAGGAAGGCTGAGCGGGCGGGGCTGATGATCATCCGGCGAACCGGGACTCGCCCGGACCGGGGATATCCTCCCCCTGTTCGCCATAAAGCTTGAGCTTGTTGCGCAGCGTGCGGATCGAAATCCCCAGAATGTTCGCGGCGTGCGTGCGATTGCCGAGGCAATGGTCCAGCGTGTCGAGGATGAGATCCTTCTCCACTTCAGCCACGGTCTTGCCCACGAGGTTGATCGCTTCA
>LZQR01000183.1_pt1 | contig 17299 bp, 16 predicted proteins | sample 768601 | NCBI WGS metagenome assembly LZQR01 (sample SAMN05207299, study PRJNA324521) | oil field metagenome | isolation source: sample BH-FW-24 from oil reservoir | place: India: Bombay High | collected 2015-12-04
TTTTATTCATATTGAATATCGGTTAAGGCTTAGAAGTGCCCCAAGTACTGCCAATCAGCGTTGTTTGGGTTCGCCTCCGTTGGCCAAGGGAAGTACCAGATTGTAGTGGACTTTGATACCTCAGGTTGTCGTCAGTAAACATTGTTTCTGTTAATTAATATCAACTGGTCCTAGTAACAACAGAAAATGAAAACGCCCAGCACGAGTTTACATTGTGCTGGGCGTTTTTATTCATATTGAATATCGGTTAAGGCTTAGAAGTGCCCCAAGTACTGCCAATCAGCGTTGTTTGGGTTCGCCTCCGTTGGCCAAGGGAAGTACCAGTACTTGCCGTCAATGAGGCGGTAGTAATGGTAACCACCACGGAAGTGGTACACGTAAATATCGTTTATCGTTCCCGTGTTGTTGTTCTCGCCCCAAACTCCCATGCGATCTTGTTTGTGCCACGCTAAGATTTCGGCTTCAAACTTAGCTAGGTCACTGTTGAGCTCAGCAATGTACTGTTCAATATCCGTATCGCTACCAATAAAGCGCCAATCAGCGTTAGAGGTGTTCTGAGCTGGCAACGCGCTGTTCACTCCCGGACGTTTTTGCATAAAGTAACGGCGCTCACCGTTTTCATCGGTATCAATGAAAATAGCGTTCTCAGATTGTCCCCATGTCGTTGAACTCGCTTGTTCCCAAGTTAGCAATTGAGGTTGATTGAAGTAGCTGGCAACACGCTGTACATTGTCGATGTTACTACGATCGACTTTCAGTGGGTTAAAACCAAACTGGACATGGTTTTCCGCTGAACCTAGGTATTTCCAGCCTTCATTGTCTGCTTGGTTGGTTGGGAAATCCGCCGCAGAGATGTCACGCATTAGGAAGTAATCGCGAGTGCCGGTGACTGGGTTAGGGTACACGTAAAGTGCACCAGCGCGGCGTTCTGCGCTTGTCTCACCATTGTTCAGCACACCCGATCCATAGTTGTCTGCTACGAACTTGTCGAAATCAGCCACAAAGCCAAAGTCGATGCGGTTTAACGCTGCGTTGTCGGCAAACATTATTTGTTCATCAACGTATTGTTTGTAGCCATGCTCTTGACCAACAAAGATAGGACCAACAAGCTTATCGAACGCTGGGTTTTGAAGCTATCGAGCACTTGCTCACCATTCACGTCAGTACAACTTAAGGTGACACGAGTCGGCAGTGGCAATTGCTCTAGGTTAAAGTGGAACTTATTGCTTTGTGAGTCGTTTAATCGGCTACTTGCAACCGCAATGTTTTGTACTGACCCATCTTGGCGCTCCACCGTAACTGCACAGCTACGTTGAGAGACCATACTTGGCTGATACATTCCACCTTGATGTCGCGCGTAACGCCAATCTGCACCGTTGTTGTGTTTCACGCCGCTAAACTGTTGGCAATGGGAAGAGGTAAAGTAGCCCGCACCATCATGGCTCGTGCCAGATTTATCAAGCACGCAAAGTGGCACTTCGCCAATTTCGGTTTTCGGCATGTAAGTCACAGTACCTTCACCGTATTTAGACAGCAATGAGTAGTCATGATCTTGAGATATCATGCGCTCACGCTGACCATTGATGTTCCAGTACATGTCTTCGCTGCCTTCACAACGCGCCATATCCGTACTGACTGTACCGACGAAGTTTGCACTTTCGCCGTTGCTTGCCGTGTAGGTGAACTGACAAATACGAGCTTGCTGATTGTTGACCTTCATCGTCTGCCACAAATCTTGTTGAATTTGCTCGTCAGACAAAGAAGACACCGCTTGCCAGCCTTCCGGATGATAAGTTACGTCTGGTGAAGAGGGCAGCTCAAACACGTTGCCGTAGTTGGAGTAAATTAGCGGGTAAACTTGGCTTGCAAGTTCGTTACGCGGATCGTAAATGCCCAACATGGTGACAACAGGCACGCCTGCCGCACTAGGTACTGGCGTGTCGTTTTGTGCTTCTTCGTAACTTTGGCTTTCTTGATTCCAACGAACATAGCCAGTCGAGCTGTTTAAATCAACGTTAAAGCCGTTATTGAGCCAAGTTTGTACACGGCGAGACTGAGAAGGGTGCTCTAACGTGTAATGACTAATGGTGCCTAATAGTGCGGCTTCGCCACCGGCTTGTGCGTCACGCATAAAGCGGAATTCACCCGCAAATGGTGGTACCACTTCACCACCCACATCGTTAGTCGTGGCTTCACCTGTCCAGTGTAAGTTACCAATAAAGCGGCGATGCAGAGCATCCCAACCCCAGCCAGATTCCAAATCGTGCGTAGAAGCATACCAAGGGTAGTGACCAAGACCGTAGTTATGTCCCAGCTCGTGCGACCATTCGTTACCAGTTGTCGCCGTTAATGTCACGATGCCACCGCCGCCACTGCCGCCATGATCAATAATGCCATTGGTGTATACGCCGCGGTTGGTGTGCGCAGTAATGTGATTGAAGCGTTTATTGTAAGCTTGCGAATAGCCAGCACTATCGACAATGCCGACGTTCGCATTATTCACACCTGTAGATACCAGTGCTTTACCAATGGCTTCACGCATGTCGCCGCCGTGCCAGCCACCTTCACCATCGGAGCTTGTGGTGTAAACCTTACCGTTTGGCAGCGTTACTTTTGGGAAGTAAGCGGCTGTGTAATCCGCCATCACCAGTTTAGATGCTGGGATTTTCTGGAAGTAATCGGCGCTGAGTTTTGCCATGTTTTTGATCATGGTGTTGCCATCACGCGGCGCCGTGAGCATACCCATGTCGATGTTTTGAATGATAAGCTCCGGCGCGCGCCAAATACAAGTTCATTAGCAGCTAAATCGCCTTGTCGATCGGTGTTATCGGTTAAGCGCAGTGACAAGCCTGGCTTCATCCAATCCCATTGCAGCGGCAGTGCCCACGCGTGATGGGAGAATATCACTTTAGAACGTCCATTATCTGGCTGATCAGAAGCCGCAAGCGCGCTTGGTGGCAGCATTGGGAGGCGAGTGATGACAGTGCCTTCAAAGCTCACTTCTACCCAAACTTGTTGAACGGTTTTGTCTTCTGGCGTGAATAGGAGCAAGGCTTCACGGTCGATCACCAAGTCAGGGAACAGGTTCACATCGTTTTGATTTGGGCCAGTAGTGGTATGGGTTTGAGCAAAATGGATAGAACCAGTCAAATCACCATTCAAGTGATTTACTAGCGCCAATTCGTCCGCGTAGCCAAGGCGTGCGGTACTGGTCGTAAACTCAATCTTTTGTGGCCCGAGACAATCTATCGCATTACATGACGAAAGCTCAGCGGTGTACCGAGTGTCTGGTTTCAGGCTGCCGATAAATAAACCTGACTGTACGTTTTCATAACGAGTAGGCTCAGTGCCTGATTCACTCAATGTAAGAACCACATTGTCATTCGCGTTTTGCGCTGCCCATTTTAGTTGGACACTTTGATCAGAAACGCTGGCAACCATAAGGGCATCAATGCTAGGAGCGGACAGGTTTCCACAGTCAGAAGTTTCAATGTTTTGAATCATATCTGATTGCCAAATGTATTCGCCATTTGGACCTTTAGAGCCGCGCGCAGCAGGAATGTATTCAACGTAACAACCAGTGTCGTCGCGGTTCATCACACCAAACTCTTTGTGAATCAGGTAAAAGCCGCCGTTGTACATGATGAATTCCCAATCAGGGCCGATGAAGTCTACGACATTACGGTAGGCTTGGTCTTGATCACCAGATAGGAAAGGGAACTTTGGATAGCCATCGAAGTTCACCCAGTATTCATAACCTTGAAAATCAAGGTAGGTTTCTCCATCGCGTTGAAACGTTCCTTCGCCTTTGTCTGCCAATTGCTTGAGCATTTCAATGCGTTCAAAGGTTTGATTCCGATTTCGACCAAGGTTAGGTCGTGGTTCGCGTTTGCGAAAGCGGCTGTACTTCCTAGGAGTGAAGAGATCAGCCAAGCGAGCGTATTTTTCTTCATATTAGACTCTACTTTGCCAATTGAATAGACATTCGTGTGCCGCCAGAAACTCAGCACGACATGGGAGTTGCATAAGCGATCTTGATGAGAGTTGCTTACGAATTTGATTATCTGATGGGATTCGGTATCGAAATAGATAGCAAGAATACTGCTTGTGATTTTGCTTCCACCTATGATCCAGTGGTGAGATTAGATTGGTATCTTATGTCCAAATTCGCTTTTATCTATCTATACAAAATGACGTTTTCTATGTATGCGTACGCCATATTGTTCTGAGGGATAAACGTTTTTCAGTGGCTTAGGTTGGCAAGAAAAGTAGGGCGTTACTCTACGGAAATAAAAAATCCCCTTCATGCACAAGACAAGAAGGGGATCCCCGTTAGCGTTTCAAATTCAGCGTTAGTTGCGCTTTATTCTCTAGATTATTTCACTAGGAAGTGCTTAACGAATTCCGTGATTTTCACCATGTCGTCAACGGCGATGAATTCTTCAGTGGTGTGTACTTTCGCCATACCAGTAGAAAGGTTTACCGTTGTTAGACCTTTCTTGTTGAAGTTGTTTGCGTCGCTACCGCCACCAGTGCCTTTTGTGAACGCATCGATGCCCATGTCAGCGAATGCCGCTTTGATTGCAGATACGTGAGCATTGTCTTCTTCGATAACAAATGCGTCGTATGCGCGGCTTGATTCGATTTCAACTTCTGCGCCGTGTTTTCACATACTGACTTGAAGGTAGAGATCATGTGGTTCACTTGCGCTTCTAGTTTCTCACCGTTTAGAGAGCGTGCTTCAGCAACGATTTTTAGTTCCGGCATCACGATGTTTGTCGCTTGACCGCCGTTTACCATACCGATGTTTGCTGTGGTTTCTTCGTCGATACGAAGCAGCTTCATCTGGTTGATTGCATCTGCCGCTACCATGATTGCACTGATGCCTTCTTCAGGTGCTAGACCTGCGTGTGCTGGGCGACCTTTGATTGTCGCAACGATTTTTTGCTGACCAGGTGCCGCTGTCACGATGGTGCCGATAGGACCGCCTGTATCCAGTACGATCGCTTCTTTAGACGTTACGTGCGCCATGTCGAAGTACTCAGAGCCGAACAGACCGCCTTCTTCATGTACAGTGAAAGCAAGCTCTAACGTTTTGTGCTCTAGGTTCTCAGCTTGGATGCAGCGAACCGCTTCCATGATTGCTGCGATGCCTGATTTGTCGTCACCACCAAGGATCGTATTGCCTTTAGAGCGAATGATGCAATCTTCGATGATTGGCTCAATGCCGATACCAGGCGTTACTGTATCCATGTGGCAGCTCATTAGGATAGAGCCTTCTTTCTTACCTTCTAGACGAGCGTACACGTTGAAGCCATTAGAGATGTGTTCTGGTACTGGTAGCTTGTGAACCGTAAAGCCTAGTTCGCCTAGTTGCTCAGCCAGAGTTTCTGCAATTTGTTTTTCATTCATAGATTCGCTGTCAATGCGAACCAGTTGGCAGAAATGTTCAACTAGACGTTCTTGATTAATTTGTGTCATTTGGATGTCTCTTTCTTTCTTGGTCGAGATCGCAGCGATATAAAGCGCGAGCCGAAAGGGAACAGAACACCTCTTATTACACACCTAGTTTGTGCGAAAACTGTCTTGAATCAAAAAACACCTCTGCCTGACATTCTTCTGACCTGTCAATTACCGGATCTGATGTGGCGGTCACGAAAGTAAAACCTCGAAAAACATGAAATGAACAGTGGGTGGTAGTGGAACAAGGGAGAGGTAAGAGGGCTGTATTTGAAATGAGCTTTTACGAATTAATGTGAGCGTGGAAAGCCGCTGGTTTCGTGATGGCAATGATGTATTTATGTACAGGCTCGAGCTATTTTTGTAATTGATGAAAAGTTAGCACTATATATGTCGAGTCGATTGTAATTTGTTTGTCACTTATTGAAGCAATATCACACATGTGGGTTAATACAATCTCTGTTTATTCATGTCCTTTCGCACTGCCTTTCTGGATAGACCGAACTTTGAAAAGGGTTCGGTCGCTTTAATTTTATTGCTTTCATTCTCTGTTTTCTGAGCCCCAAAAAAAAGTTTGTATGTGCAGTCTTACTTGGAGAGAGTGATTGCTATTGAGCTTTATGAAGAGTGAGCAGAGTTAATCCTATCAACCATTCGATAATGTGTTTACAGTCTTTATTTAACTTGTAGGAAGCAACAGCCTCTACCTGAAGTTGAAAGTCGCAGAGGTAGGGTGTGTGATGTTCACAAACTGTCATCAACAATGCCAAGCGCCAAATTGCCATAAACTCAGCATCATCAAAATGATGTTTCCAACTGCCGATAAACGCAGCTTCATTGTTAGAAAGGTCGAGCTTATCCATCATCATCTTAAGCAATCTACCTTGTAGTGCTCTCGGAATGTCGACCTTCTTAGCAAAATGGTGGCTTATTCCCGTCCTCGATATCCCCGTTTGAATCGCTCACGTCGTATAAGACATTTTCTCGTAGCCAAGTGTAATCAGTTGCTCTGTTGCGACATCGAGAATGGTGTTGATCGTGATTTGGGTATCTTCGTGAGTTCGGCGTGCCATAACTATTGCCAGTATCGTGATTAAAAAATGATACTAACACTTATCGTCAGTCATTCCATATAAATATCCTTATCTTGACGTTGTTTGAATGATAAATGCGCGTTACTGCCCACAAAAATCACCGCGGTAACAAACTGTTTACATCGTGGGTCGGCGTGTAAATTGATATTGGATATGATAATGCATTGATATAACTTACTTTACTTATGATTTTGGTAAAACGTTTGCGTTAATTGAATGTGCTGTAACATAAATTTTACAATCGAAGTTTAAAACTGCGCAAAGCCAGATTTCCACTCATGTATTCCAATTTTTCTCCTCCTGCGCCAAGTTAGAAATATCGAACGAGAACGTATGTTCAAACACAACAATGACATAAGGAGAAAGTCATGGTGGACACCTACAACCCATTAGGCACGGATGGATTCGAATTTGTGGAATACACAGCGGCGGACAGTGAAGGTATTGAACAACTGAAAGCGCTGTTTGTATCGTTGGGTTTTGCAGAGATTGCAAAACACCGTTCTAAAGAGGCTTGGCTGTACCGACAAGGTGACATCAGCTTTATCGTTAACGCCCAGCCGCACAGTCAGGCAGAAGGCTTTGCTAAAGTTCACGGTCCTTCAGTCTGTGGCATGGCATTTCGTGTGAAAGACGCCAACGTAGCACTCAAGCAAGCACTGGATAACGGCGGCGAAGAGTACAAAACGGAAATCGGTCCGATGGAGCTAAGCATCCCGGCAATTTATGGTATCGGTGAGAGTCTTCTTTACTTCGTTGACCGTTATGGCAAACAAAGCATTTATGATGTCGACTTCCGTTTCTACGATGATGCAGAAGAGCGCTTAGCGAAAGCAGACGTTGGTATGTACGAAATCGACCATCTGACCCACAACGTGAAGCAAGGCAACATGGACGTGTGGTCAGGATTCTACGAGCGCATTGGTAACTTCCGCGAGATCCGCTACTTCGACATTGAAGGTAAGCTGACTGGGCTTGTTAGCCGCGCAATGACCGCCCCGTGTGGCAAGATCCGCATTCCAATCAATGAATCTTCTGATGACAAATCGCAGATTGAAGAGTTCATCCGTGAGTACAACGGTGAAGGAATTCAGCACATTGCAATGACAACCGATGACATCTACCAAACCGTTCAAACACTGCGTGATCGCGGCATGGACTTTATGCCAACTCCGGACACGTATTACGAGAAAGTAGACGAGCGCGTAAAAGGACATGGGGAAGATGTGAGCAAACTGCGCGATTTACAAGTTCTTATCGACGGTGCGCCGACCAAAGACGGCATATTGCTGCAAATCTTCACCCAGACCGTAATTGGTCCGGTGTTCTTTGAAATCATTCAGCGTAAAGGCAACGAAGGCTTTGGTGAGGGTAACTTCAAAGCTTTGTTTGAATCGATTGAAGAAGACCAAATCCGTCGAGGAGTACTAAGCGATGCATAAATGGATCACATTCCCTCATCGGGAGGGAGTGTGCTCCAAGCAAGCACATGCTGATTTCCCGGAAGAGGCAATTTACGAACGTGAAGCAGGTCGAAGCGGTTTCTTCGGCCCTGCGGCACACTTTCATCATCAACACGCACCGACAGGTTGGTTGGAGTGGGAAGGCGATTTACGTCCGCGCGCTTTCGATTTCAACCTAGTCGAAACGGCGAGTCAGAACTCGCCTTGGGCAGTGCCGCATCTGCTACACAACGCCAACTGTAAGATCCGTGTATGGCGTATGGACGAAAAGATGGACTTCTTGGTGCGTAACGCCGATGGCGATGAGCTACTGTTCATCCATCACGGTACAGCAGACCTTTATTGCGACTATGGTCATCTCAAAGTGAGCGAAGGTGATTACGTGATGATCCCACGCTCGACCAGTTGGCGATTAGAGCCAAGTGAGCCAATGTTTGTTCTGATGATTGAAAACACCGATGCCGCTTATTCTTTGCCAGAGAAAGGCATGGTGGGTAATCATGCTGTATTTGACCCGGCGGTTCTGGAAACGCCTTCCATTAACGACGAATTCCGCGCGCAATACTCAGAAGATCAAACTCAAGTTCATGTGAAGCGTCATGACAAAGTCAGCGTGATTACTTACCCATTCAACCCGCTTGATGCGATTGGCTGGCACGGTGACTTGGCTGTGGTGAAAGTGAACTGGCGTGATATTCGACCTTTGATGTCGCATCGCTATCACTTACCACCTTCTGCCCACACTACATTTGTTGGTGCTGGATTTGTGGTGTGTACGTTTGTGCCACGTCCAATCGAGAGCGACCCTGGCGCACTGAAGGTGCCGTTCTATCATAACAATGACGATTATGACGAAGTCTTGTTCTACCACGCAGGGGATTTCTTCAGCCGTGACAACATAGAAGCAGCATGGTGACTTTCCACCCAGCAGGTTTTACCCACGGTCCTCACCCGAAAGCGTTCAAAGCAGGGCAGGAATATAAGAAGAAGTTTACCGATGAGGTGGCAGTGATGATTGATACGCGCCACGCACTCGAGTTTTCTGACGAGCTCGATAAGGTTGAAAACAAAGAATACGTCTATAGCTGGCAAGAGAAGTAAGGGGCAAGGATGAAATTAGCAACCAAGAAAAATGGCTCTCGCGATGGTCTGTTGATGGTCGTGAGCAAAGACCTGACACAATGTGTTCCGGCAACCGAAATTTTCCACGCGATGCATCTCGCTCCAACCATGCAAGTGGCATTGGATAACTGGGACAAAGTCGCTCCACAACTGGAAGAGCTTTATAACGCGCTAAACAATGGTTCGGTTTCAGGAAGTGAAGAGTTTGAATCCCACTATCTAGCATCACCATTGCCTCGCGCCTATCAATGGGCGGATGGCAGTGCTTACGTCAATCACGTCGAACTAGTGCGTAAAGCGCGTGGTGCGGAAATGCCAGAAAGCTTCTGGACCGATCCTTTGATGTATCAAGGTGGTTCTGACGCATTTATTGGTCCTTGCGACAACATCGAATTTGCGAGCGACGAGTGGGGCATCGACTTCGAAGGTGAAGTTGCCGTGATCACCGGTGACGTGCCGATGGGAGCAAGCATTGCAGAAGCACAAGATTCAATTCGTCTTATCATGCTAGTTAACGATGTATCGTTGCGTGGTTTGATTCCGGCGGAGCTGGCTAAAGGCTTTGGTTTCTTCCAATCAAAACCGTCTTCAGCGTTTTCTCCTGTTGCAGTAACGCCAGATGAGCTGGGTGAAGCATGGTATGAGAACAAAGTTCATTTGCCTTTGGTTTCAACCTACAACAACGCGCCATTTGGCTGCCCAAACGCAGGCATAGACATGACGTTTGATTTCGCTGATTTGATTGTTCATGCCAGCAAAACACGTCCACTTTCTGCAGGTGCAATCATTGGCTCGGGTACAGTATCGAACAAACAAGGCACGGAGCACGGAACCTCTATCGAAGAGGGTGGCGTAGGCTACTCATGTATCGCAGAAGTGCGCATGATTGAAACCATTCGTGATGGCAAACCGTCAACGAGCTTTATGTCGTTTGGTGACTCAATCAAGCTAGAGATGTTTGACGCAGATGGCAACTCGATCTTTGGTGCGATTGATCAGCAAGTCAGCCAATACCTAAAACACTGAGAGTGAGGGGCAAGGGAAGTATGAGCGATAACATCACTCTCTACGGCTATTGGCGTTCTTCGGCGGCTTATCGAGTTCGCATTTGTTTGAACTTAAAAGAGCTGAACTACGAGTCCAAATCGGTTCATTTGGTGCGTAATGGCGGCGAGCAGCACAGTGCGGAATACCATGAGTTAAACGCCTCTGAGCTTGTGCCAGTGCTGGTGGATGGTGATATTCAACTCAACCAATCTCTTGCCATCATTCAGTATCTCGATGAGCAGTATCCGCAAGCTCGAGTGATTCCAGAGCCATCGCCGCTTCGTTACCAAGCTTTGGCTATGGCTCAGGATATCGCGATGGAGGTCCACCCACTCAACAATTTGCGCGTGTTACAGTATTTAGAAGGGAAGCTGTCGTGTGACCAAGAGGCGAAAGTCGAGTGGATTCATCATTGGGTAAATCAAGGCTTTACTGCATTAGAAGAGAAGCTAAACCAGCATCGACAACAACATGGAAACTGTATCTACAGTGTGACTGACTCTCCCTCTATTGTTGATATTTGCTTAGTGCCTCAAGTGTACAACGCATTACGTTTTGGGGTGGATATGACACCTTATCCGGTTATTAGCTCGATTGTAGAAGCGTGTAATCAATTGCCCGCGTTTATTGATGCTATGCCAGAGAACCAACCCGACGCGAACAGCTAGCATTCTCTCTACATCTTAATGATTAACAAACGGGCTCTTGATGGAGTCCGTTTTTGTTCTTTCTGGTTCACGCAAAAATCGTGTCCCAAACGCTAGCGACTGTTATTATCACCCCCGCAAAATTTATCGGTTTTGTTGCTCTGGTTAGGATTTCCATTTAGGCTTTGAGCAACTAGTTGTTTTGGGCGCACTTTATCTATGACCAACATCTTTATCATTGTTGTTCTTCTTGTTGTTTTCTTCTTTATCATTCAAAAGTACGTGATCAAGAACGATGACACGCGAGACTTCCCATACCGTTCGAAAGGTCCTTTATTAAAAGGGCAAGAAGGGGCGTTTTTTAATGCGTTAAGAGCGGCGGTTGGTGATCATGCCGTGGTGTTTGCCAAAGTAAACATGGCAACGTTGATCGCGCCAAAAGAGATTAAGAACAAAAACAGTTCTTTATTGCCAGTAACCGAATTTCACGCAGCTACTTCGATTACGTTATCTGCGACCCTAGAACGCTTGAACCTCGCGTGATTATTGAGCTTGATAACGGTCAGCAGTTACACAAAGGCAAAGTCGAGCGTCAAAAGTTGCTCATGCACGTATGTAAATCGGCGAATCTGCCTTTGATTGGCGCATCGGTAAAACACAGCTACCAAGTGGGGCGCTTACGTCGTTTATTGGCGGCACACATTGATCTGATTGAACCGGATAAAGAAGTCCGCTTTTGTAAAAAGTGCAGTAGCCCGATGATCATTAGAACCGCAAGCCAAGGTGAGTTTAAAGGCCGACGCTTCTTCACTTGTAGCCGCCAACCAAACTGTACCTACACAGAAAACTACAACGTGGTGTTTGATTCCGAAGACGAATAAACATTTCGTTCCCAGATAATGAAATAGAGAAAGGCTTCAACTGAATTAGTTGAAGCCTTTTTTGCGCGGTTGAATGCCTCAATAAGAGTGAAGCGAAGTAAACCGAATTAAGCGGTTGGAGCTCTGCGAGTTTTGATTTGTTTTGAAATTGAAGAGATACAGCGCCTTGCAGACTTACTTACTCCGGAGAGTTGAAAGAAACCATGGATAACGCCTGAGTAGCGTTCATAATTTACCTCTACGCCATGAGCGAGCATTAATTCGCGTAATGTTTCACCCTCATCACGTAATGGATCAAACTCCGCAGTGATAATTGTCGTAGGAGGTAATCCTCGATAGTCTGCGCTCATAAGGTTTAGATCCGGCTCAGAAAGCACTTTAGGATCGTTGTTGGTATACAAATCAAACCAGACAGAAGCATGTTTGCGGTAATGATGTAGTCAGAGCCGTTTTCTTTGTAGCTCTGAGAGCTGCCTTTTGGATCCAACATTGGGTAAATCAAGATTTGTTGTTCTGGTAACCAAGAGGTCAATTTTTTAAGCCTTAACGTCGTCGCTAAAGCCAACTGGCCTCCGGCACTATCGCCCACAAATACCATTCGTTCTGGATTCCCGCCATATTTGTGTCCTTGCTCCTTAATGCCAAGTACAGCTTGGTATACGTCATCGTGCGCGGCAGGATATGTGTATTCTGGTGCGAGTCGATACTTTATACAGATGACGATCGAGTTGGATTGAACGGCAATCTGTCTCAACTGGGCGTCATGCGTTTGAAAGCCACCACTGATGAAGCAACCTCCATGAAAATAAATCGTGAGCGGTAAGTTATCTTCATTAGTTGGCTTATACACTTTGACCTGAACGCCATTCACTATATCCAAGAATTCTCTTTCTGGTTTAGGGCTTTCACCCGCTAATACGGTGCTATTGAGATAACCAGTTCGTCGATCAGCAATAGTTTGTTTTGAAGGGCAAGGCTTACCATTGGATTGGAATTCTTCTACTAACTCTCGAATGCCAGGCTCAAGATTTTGGATCATTTTTTAACTCTTAACGAAAAAATCGACGAATCATAGAATAATTAAAAGATATGTATATACATACAGTTTAAATGTGTGATGAAGATTAAAAATAGCATTTCTCAACACTTATCAGCATCCGTCCTAGTAGCTCCTATACTTTGATAAAGAAAGAAGAATAGGGAAGCGTTATGCGATATGGATGGATTCTTTCAGCGCTGCTACTCACGTTTAGTAGCCATGCTCAGCAGTCACTAAAACCACTAGAATGCCAATTAACAGATACACCTCAAGACCATTTCTTGTTTTATCGTGAGCAGATGGTTTACCACAGTGAGCAGTTTGCGATTTTCCAAAACTTTAAAGGCGAGTCAGTACTCAAGTGGATCTTAAAACAGGCAAACTGATTCGTACTACGTTTATTGGTGAACCGTTCGAGCCTAAATACCAAATTTTGTTTGGCGATTGCCCAAACGTATCGCAAGTTTTGCAAATTTGGATGCTCAGTGAAGTGCCTTACGACAATTAACCTAAAACACACAAGTTAAGTAGATCACACTTTTACAGCGGGTGATACAAGGCTTTGGCGATAAAATCGTCCAAAATTGGATGTTGAGTTTACATTTTCGCCAAACGAATCAAAGTTAGTGAATTTGTGCTTGCACCCCTCATGGGATATAGCTAATATCCTTCTCGTTCTTAAGGAATGGGTCCGTAGCTCAGTTGGTTAGAGTACTACCTTGACATGGTAGGGGTCGGCGATTCGAGTTCGCCCGGACCCACCACTCCTTAAAGCCATACTAAAACCAAAGTATGCAGAACATAAAATTTGGGTCCGTAGCTCAGTTGGTTAGAGTACTACCTTGACATGGTAGGGGTCACCAGTTCGAATCTGGTCGGACCCACCAAATTTAACAATAAAGCCAAGCATTTAGCTTGGCTTTATTGTTTCTGGCGTTTAGTAAATCGGCTTGTATTGCTACGGTATTTCCAGTCTTAATCTATCCAAAAGCTAAGGTTCAAGTTTGGCTAAGTATTCCAAATTATGCACTAGACAACGGGTGAAGCTTATATTGTTGGTCACAGATGGTCACCTGAATGTGTAGATCTACCAGTTGTTTTATGGCCAAATTCTGATGTGGGTCACTATGTCAAAACTTATAGCCGGACTAGATAAAAGAGACTATGGCGTCAATAGTTAAATATTTACGCTTTCTTTATCCCACATTGCGCTGTCTCTTAGCATTGAATTGAGTGTCACAACCATCTTTCTCATGCAGGCAACTATCGCTACTTTTTTAGGTTTTCCTGCCGCAAGTAATCGTTCATAAGTAGCCTTAAATACAGGGTTGCACTGGATAGCCGACATCATCGCCATGTATATGACAGTTCTAACTTGAGGTCGACCTCCTTTTATCATCCGTTTGCCTTTGAAGCGTCCACTTTCTCTTGTTATAGGTGCGATGCCAATGAGAGAAGAGGCTTGCTTGTTAGTGATAGAACCGAGTTCGGGTAGATGGCTAATTAGTGAGGCGGCTAAGACTTTTCCAACGCCAGGCATGCTTTGAAGGATTGTGCTCTTAGCTTGATACTCAGGACTGCTCTCAATCAGTTTTGCTATCTTTGCATCTACTTTTTCAAGCTGATTTTTTAGAGCGGTTAGAATCGAGTAATAGTCGATGAGATGTTCTTGGGTAATATTTGTAGTCGGTTTCTTTCCATGGTTTGCATGGTGAGTAGTTGGTTCCGCCTCGTGACTAAGTCACTCATAAGGCGTATGTTTTCGCTTTATACCTGCGTGTTATGCGCTCAACATGACTCCTGGTCCAAACAATCTATTGTCCATGAACAATGCTCGTTGTTACGGCTTCAAGTCAGCTTTTATTGCGGGTCCTGGTCGTATTGTTGCGTTCGCTGTAATGATTGCCTTAGCTGCTTCTGGTTTAGCAGTCGTGCTCTATGTTTTGAGGCTGTATTTCTAACGATTAAAATTGTGGGTACGGCTTACTTGTTGTGGATTGCCTTTAATCTTTGGCGCTCGGGAGCAAGTCCTGTTTCTGAACTCGAAAATACTCGCAACCGATGAGGTTTAGCCAAACAAGAATTCTTACTAGCGGCCGGTAATCCAAAAGCTATCTTAATCTTTACCGCCTTGCCGCCGTCACTTGAGATCAAAGAATGGTTAGCTTTAATGCCACATCAGCATATATCCACAACAGCGTCGTTTGCTTCGGAAGTTAATGTACCAGTATAGTTAATGGAGTAACCCACAAGCGTGACGTTGGTTATTTCCGCGCTGTAAACTGTCTCTCCCGGCAGCAGTAGAAAAGAGAGAACCATTTTTGTTAACTCAACATATATACTTTTACCTGATTAATAAGCAGGTTAATAGGTATGCCTATATGCATTTTCCTCGTTGTTTAGGGCCTTTGTAAAAATGCTATCTGTCGAGTTAACAACAAACTTTAGATCATGCTATGTGTGCCACAGCCTTGTGTTAATGCAAATCGATAGTCCGTCGTTGGCGTAAACACCATTGCTAAATCAACCGGAAGAAAGACGACATCTGCTGCTAAAGAGAGCGGGATGTCGATGAAAGTCAAAGGGTAAAAGACATAGTCGACCACCGAGTCGTTTCTAAAAGCGCAAGGTTGGGACGCGACTGCCAGTGTTGTTCCTGAAAACGGCGCTCCATACCCTCCCACAAGGTGAGTATCCAAAGAAGAACAACCCATCATTGAAGTGGTAAGCGTAAGAAGTAATGCAGTTCGTAGTTTCTTAAGATTATTGTTTTTCATTTTCATTTTCATTTAAATAATTTGTGAACATTGAGCTAGAAAATATATCCCAAGAGAATGAATTGCTAGCAAATATTCTTTTTTGTATACAATAATATGCGCACTGCAGCAAAATTTAGAGTGTTTAGGTGCATATTGGCTTTTAAGAGAGAGTGAAATGAAAGGTTTCGCTTTTATTCTCCACGGATCTCCCTAGAAATGTGTGATGGCATACACATCGCTTTTGCTGCTTTTATACTTGGCTATATTTGCTGTCTGTTAGAAATCATCGACCATTTCGATATGCGAGATAAAGAAGAAATCTATATACGCATAAGGGCAAATTGAGAACAAGATGCCGTAATCTGAGCGCTCGCTTAAACGTGATCTGCAAACCTTGGTTTTCACATAGAACCTTGCTGAATAATGCAATGCAGAGAAAAAATAATTTTGCCAAATCACTGCCTAAAGTTGTTGCTGACATCATCTATGCCCTCTTCAATGCTCTTAAAATCAGTATAGGTGTGAGGCTGGGTAGGAGTGTTCATATTATTAAAAAAGCTTATTTTCGACAGAACTCAACTTACATTATCCAAAGGCACGGTGAAGAATCTGTTTAATGAAGAGAAGCGCCGTATCGATGTAACATTCATGTTGGAATGTTAGTGTGGGCGTGGGTAGATTCTGAAAATTATTGGCCCGCTTATTTTGGTTTGTACGAGCGAGCGGGTGAAGGATGTATTTGATGCGGAAGACATCACCATTCCATTCCCGCAAAGATATGTACATATCCAGCAATAATGAAAGGAACATCTGCTCATTTTTGAACGCCAATAAAATTTGCGACAAGTGACAGACAGATTAATTTCATATCTGATGCATTTATCTTCGTTTAATAAAATATATGTGAGGTAAAGGTTTAGGTTTTAAATATTAAAATTTTTTATATTAGCTTAGGGTTAATTAGTTGTTTGAATTTTAAGTGATTAAAAATGAATTGGAATGTAAATCACAATTAATAGTTAATATTTCCTTGGAATGTAAAAACAACTTTTTTGGTGTATTTGCTCTAAATGTTTATTGTTTTTCTGGTATTAATTTAATTTAAATTCTTGTTTTTGTTTGCTTTTTTTGTGGTTTCATTGTTTTTTTAATATTTAATAAATGTGATTTTCATTCCTATTCAATAAGAAATTATCTTTTAATGGTTTAAGTTAAGTATATTATTTTTTACTGTTTTCTTATCAAAATTATAAACACGCAATAAGTGATAGCGGATATAAAAATGCGTTGGATCTTATTTGTACAAAAAACGAAAGAGAGTGAAAAAGTGAAATCAAATAAAAACATTCTTAAAGCAGCAGTGGGCATGGCGATGCTATCTGGCCTACCAACAGCAGCAAATGCTCACGGTTGGACAGAGTTTCCGAGTGCTCGCCAAAATACATGTTATGAGCAAGGCGGAGTTTGGTCGGGCAATCCACCAAATGCGGCTTGTGCTCAGGCAAAGGAGATCTCGGGTACCTATCCGTTTGTTCAGCGCAACGAGTACGCAAAGAACATTACCGACTACAACAACATGGAGGCGGTAAAAGCGGCAATACCTGACGGCACACTATGTTACGCAAACGACCCGGCGAAGAAGGGTATGGGGGCGCCACATACAGCTTGGACTCGTACGTCTGAGCATCGATCGATGTACAGCTACGTACGTCTGAGCATCGATCGATGTACAGCTACGTACGTCTGAGCATCGATCGATGTACAGCTACGTACGTCTGAGCATCATC
>LZQR01000184.1_pt1 | contig 17178 bp, 19 predicted proteins | sample 768601 | NCBI WGS metagenome assembly LZQR01 (sample SAMN05207299, study PRJNA324521) | oil field metagenome | isolation source: sample BH-FW-24 from oil reservoir | place: India: Bombay High | collected 2015-12-04
GTTTGGGGCTCACTACAAAATACTCCTGAGCAAATCTATTGCCATCGCTTACTTTTACTCTGGTTGACATCAGCTCCGGCGAAAGTCACTCGCATGCTGTCTTATTTTATTGCGATCGTTATGGAGAGTTAAGCGATCAATCACACTCATTTGTCGATGACTTAGAATACCATTCAGAGATCGATAAACTGACTGGGCGCTTGGAATTACTATTGTCTCAAATCGATCGCAGAGACGATGATGAAATCAGTTTGATGGACATGTATTTCGATCAGTTCGAAGCGCAGCAACAAACAGAACAAAACAAACAGTTCGTTCGATCAGCACTAAAAAAACTCCGTCCGGATGCTGAACTGAGCTTCTTCGCGCTGCTGGAGCGACGAAGACCAAATATCAAAACCAGTTACTACGATGAAGCGCTCTTAGACTCTATTCGCTACACCGTAAGTGAACAAATGGGACTCGTAACCCCAATGGTTACGCCATCACCAAAGAGCAATACAAAACAGTAGAGTGGATCACTGCTCAGATCGATCAAACGACATCGCTAAACTCAGAGCAGTTAAAAAAATTACTGGATACACTAAAAACTAACTTCATCAGTGATTTTGATACCAGTTACGGAATTCCTGGTATTGATGAACTGTATTGGAAAGCCTCACCGCACATCCAAGATAACCTCTTGCGATTATTTGCTCTTAATCCTAGTCTGGGATTGAAGCAACTTGAGAGTGAACGAGTGCTTTCTCTACCTGAATTATGTCAACAACTGTATGAACGCGATGCGCAACTGATCGTCTTACTCAAGTATGCAATTAAGCAGCATTGGGTCGATGCGATGCCTTGGTTTGCCAAACAAACCGATCTAAAGCGCTATACAGACCAGTTGGAGATAAGCCAACTACTTAAGCTGATTGAGTTGGTCGCTAACCTCCCAGAGTTCACAACGCTCATCAGTGAATATGCGCAGCACCCATCATTGAAAGTCCAGCAGCTTGTTGCCGATATACAAGCTGGAAAATATCGTCATGCTGCGCTTTCTCCTTTTGAGTTGCTCGATTGGGGCATTTACCATATTCCAGAAGATGATGACCCAAGCGAATTAATAAAACAAACCACTCTAGTTCGTGCGGAAGATCAACGTTGTTTTGGACTTCGTATCGGCTACTTCCCTGAAGGTGACGACGAGGACGGTTATGAACCTGAAGTCGCCCTGACAGTTCGCATCGATCACCCATACAGAGCTTCAATTGGAGGTTACTCACATGAATATGAGTCTTCGATCCAGCTGAATCACTCCAACTGTTTGACTTGGAACCTAGGCGAAAAAAGTTCTAACTCAACCGGCGTCTATCGATATCGAATTTATCATCCAAATGGCGACTTGCTTGCGGACAAAGTGTTCCATGTCGTCGATGATAGCCCTAGGCAATGGCGCTACTGGAAGAAGCTCAACAAAAAGCACCATTTGAAAGCTCTCATATTGGTTCGATCTGCCTTAATCAGGGGCTTCTCGATTTTGTGGATGCGAAAACGAAGCCGTACGGAATGATCTTTGGTTGTAAGTTGCCGGAAAAGCCGATGCCCGTTCACTGTCATACAAAAGACAACCAATTGGAAATCGCTGAAATACACGTCACTCCTGCCGAGCCGACACAGTGGTTCTATGCTTCAAACCCAACCTACGCTTTTATGGAACAGCGCGTGAAAAGCCGAGTGCTTCTCGTTGGTAGTACAAACACCATAACGGAGACTCAATCAAAAAAATCGCTATGGAAAAGTGCGGTCAAACAGAGCTCCCCCGTAGCACTCATTCAACCAGATGAAACAAAAGCCAACAATGTTGCTGCAATTTATCTCGATAAGTGTGGAGCGAAGGTGTTTTATGGTTTTGATGAGAAAGACAACTTATGTCGTATCGCGGTAACGAACGTTAAATATGGTTTGGCTCGGCGCTTCTTCATCCGTGTCATGAACCGTATTGCGAAAAGATAATGAAAGATGGTGGCGAGTTTATGCCTATTAACAATGAAGCCCCGTGCGTATCACGGGGCTTCTTATCAGCTTGGAAACTTGAACTTTTATGTGAGTTCAAAGGCAGTTTTGCTTGTTTATATGATTCTAAGTTGCGAACCCCATTTCGATTACATACCATTGAAACAGCTCAAGCCTAAAGCACCCAACACTCGCGGAAAGAACTCGGTTCATGGCAACTCAACTTCCCTGCTTTCGTTAGCAGGAACAATCTGTTTTTACCTTCTTTTAAACTTCTAATAAGGCGAGTGTGGAAGAGATAAGAAAGGTGAAAAATGCAATCTCACAATAGCTTCTCTATTAATCTTAACCAGCAAAAGACTGTCGCGAAAAAGCGTCTAAAAACGATCCGCCAAAATGATGCCAACGCACTTGAGCAGGTTAGACTGTTTCATTCCCAACCAGAAAACCTTACGCCAGAGTCTATCCAACTTGCAGATGTTCAACACGCCCTAGCTAGAGAGCTTGGCTTACCCAGTTGGAGCAAGTTAAAAGCACATGTTGAAGAGCTAGAAAGTCACAAACTCGCCATCAACAATCAAGAAAACCCGCTGGATATAGAATTAAGAACACTGCATGTCCGTTGTGGGCACGACATTCAGCAACAATTAAAGACATGTGGGTTTAAAGGTGACTTCTTACCCATGATTGATCCGTTGTGCATCGGCCCCATTCCAAACGATGAAAAGGCTTTTATCGCAATCCGTGCACAATATGTCGTTGATACGTTATTACCCGTGATGGGACGAAAAGACTCGGTGCAAGACATCGCCCAATTAGAGCAGAGCAACATCCATACCCTGCTTGATGAGCAGTATGAGCGCATCGTGTTTTGGGTTGAACATGATGCCTACGATCAATTCATGCTACTTCGAGGGCTATCTCTGCTAGATAACACCGAAGGTAAAGTCATTGAAATCATCGAGTTCAACCAGTTTCCGGGAACCGAGCGGTTTATTGGCTTTGGGCAACTTCCTGCAGAGGCGATTCGATCGTGTTGGCAGTATCGAAAGCCTGTGACGGCCAAGTTGTTCAGCCAAGCTAAACTCTGCTGGAATGCCTTACTCTCTCCAACACCCTTGCCACTCGTTAACTTGCTAGAGCATCATAAACTGGATTGTTTACCGAACATCAAGGCAGTCATCACTCGACACCTTCAAGAACTGCCACACTCAGAGTCAGGGTTGAGCTTCACACAATATTTGGCTTTGCAGATATTGAACGAGCAAAACGAACCAATCAAAGTGAAAGATTGGTTTCAGAAGCACCAACAACGAGAACCACTTCCTACTCTCGGTGACGTGATGTTTTATGCTTTGATGTTGCCACTGGCACAAGCAGACAATCCACTGATCACTGTTGATTCATTGGATAAGAATTGGTGGGAGCAAGAAGTCAGTATAAGCTCGCGAGGCAAAGCTTGTTTGATTGGGAAAGGTGCTTTCATTCAGGACTACTGGAGCGGAGGGATCCACAACCACGCACAAAACCGCTGGATATGGAATCACACCCAGCTTCCTACCTTACGCCACTTATCTATTAATTAGATGAGAGTGATGACAAGCTAGTAACGGTAGCCATCTAGAAACAGCGTAAGGATATCTTCGACGATTTTCTTACGCTGCTCGACGCTTGGCACCGCTTGATTAGCAACCAACTGAGGCCACAAGCAGTTTCCTTTTAACAAGCACATCAGCATGCCGCTCATCATTGCAGGGTCGAGCGCTTTAACCTTGGTATCTGCAATAGCCTCTGCAAACCAATTCTCCAGCAATTCGTCTTGGCGTTGAAGTTGATGCAAATAGTTCTCTGCCAGTTCTGGGGTACGCATAAACTCACTGATCACCATTTTAGCCAGTGGTAGGCCAAAATCTTCATACATCGAATCTAATTTGGCTTGCAAATAGGTTCTAAGCTGAGTTTCGACGTTAACGTCTGATGCATACTTGAGTTGCAAGCGCGCACGCTGAGCTTCGAGCACACTTTGAATCGACTCAATAAACAGTACATCTTTGCTTTCAAAATGACGATATAAGGTGCGCTTTGATGTCCCAGCTCTTTCACATACCCTGTCCATATTGGCGCCGCTAAAGCCATGCTCAATAAACTCCTGCTGAGCCGCTTCAATCAGCGCTATGCGTTTTTTTTCTGAAAGCTTCATCGTTCTTGATTCACCAACCTCATGTAAGTGGATGCGGAGTATAGCGCACAAGAATCAAAAGTACACTTTGAAGTTTACTTTTTGAATTTAGGAGTAACATGCGCTCGCCGAAGTTAAGAAGCTGCTTTAAAACCACAACAAATCGATTGCTCTTAACTCAAGCTGTGGCGCTTTTTCTCTATGAAAAAGCAATGATTTTTACGTAGCGGTCATCTATGTCCATGCCAGAATAACTTTTAGGCAAGCTCATGATCGTTGCGACTAATGAAGTGATTTATGAAACTACCTTCTTTGCTTGTTGCTGCTTCTTGTCTATTCACCGGTGTCGCGAATGCAGACTCCATCTCTCTACCTATTTGGAAAGAGAAAGCAGAAGCGCTTGGCTACGATCTTCCGAAACCCTTTGGTTTAAACCTCAGCTACATGAGTATGGAACAAGGCATCAACGTTGATTCTATCGCCTTAAGTGGCGTGCATGGTTTAGAAAAGTTGCTGAAGATGGAAGCTGGTGCGGGAAAGCAAGCAACCGACGTCATGACCTTACGTGGTGATGTTTGGTTGTTCCCATTCCTCAACGTGTATGGATTGGTAGGCACCTTAGATGGCTACTCAGAAACCAACGTAAAAGTAAGCCTTCTTGGTCAATCTATTGGTGAGTTCCCATTTCGACTTGATTTAGATGGCTATACCTATGGTGGTGGTTTCGTCCTTGCTGGCGGCTACGATCAATTCTTCGCTCTTGTTGATGCAAGTTACACTCAAACGAATTTGAATGTCATTGATGGTGCGATTGATGCCATTGTGGTCTCTCCACGCGTCGGTTATGACTTCCATAAAAACGGCATCCCTTTGCGTTTCTGGGTTGGCGCCATGTATCAAAACGTTGAGCAGGAACTGTCTGGCACTTTAAAGCAAGCCGGCATTAACCTGTCAGGCCGCTTTGATGTGAAACAGCACTTGGAGTCTGAGTGGAACACCATCGCGGGTATGCAATATCAAATCAATGAAGATTGGTATCTTTTGGGCGAAGCGGGCTTTGGTGATCGCGAAAGCATCTTCTTCTCTTTAGACCGCCGTTTCTAAGGCAAAGATAAGATGAAAGCCTCTTATACCTTGATGGTCGCGAACCTGCTTTTGGCACCTAGCAGTTTTGCGATGCAGCAAGACGACAGTAGCCTGGTGGATGACATCCTAACCAAACTGGGATCAAGTGAAACCGTGGATGAATCGAAGCTGATCGACTGGGGTATATTACCGGGACCATTCGTCAATCCAGAGCAAGGATTTGGCATCGGCGTTGCCGCGGTGGGCTTGTATACCCCTTATGACTGGCAGAAAGGCGACCCGTACTCAACCGTCACCGTCACATCTTACGGTTCAACTTCTGGCTCTTACGGCTTGGGGTTAAACAACCGCACCTATTTGAAGGGTGACAAAGTACGTCTACTTGGTGAAGCGTGGATCAGCCATACTCCCGGATACTATTGGGGTATCGGCAGCCAAGCTGCTGAAAACGATAGTAATAAAGTGCAATACGAAGGCCAACGGTTACAGCTGAGCCCAAAAGTCGCCGTAGAAATTGCGCCAAATACTTACGCTAAACTCGGCTGGCAGTGGCAATCATTCAACAAAGTAGACGGTGTAGATGGCGATATTCTTCCTTCAGAAGTTACCAATGCCACCAGCAGCGGCGTGTTACTTGGGATGGAATACGATACGCGCGATTTCGAGCCAAACCCAATGCAAGGGCAGTTTCTCGATATCGAATGGATAGCCAACCGCGATTCACTCGGTAGCGATGAAGATTACGACAACCTAGTTGCCAACTATCGCCTTTACCAACAATGGTCTGACACGACGATTGTTGCAATGGAGGTATATTCACAATCGATTTTCGGTGACGCCCCTTGGTTTGATTACGCCCAGCTGGGTGATGACCAGCGCATGCGTGGTTACTACCAAGGTCGATATCGCGATAAACATCAGCTTTCAACGCAAGTAGAGATCCGCCATACCATTGCTGGCCGCCATGGTGTGGTTGGTTGGCTAGGCGCCGGCAATATCGCACCAACTTATCACGACTTATTTGAAAGTAGCTGGCTACCGACTGTCGGAGTTGGCTATCGATTTGCCTTTAAGGCACGTATTAACGTGCGCGTCGATTTAGGCGTAGGCAAAGACAGTACCGGTTTTTATTTCCAAATTAATGAAGCATTCTAGGAGTAGGGTTTGAAGAAAGCAGCACTATTACTACTAAGCCTTTGTAGTGGGTTTGTCCAAGCACAAGAATTGAAAGCACCAGTGGGTGTCAGGCCGTGTTGTGCATTTGGTGTCGATCTCAAAGCGCAATTAGGAAGTGTGCCTGTTCCTTTCTTCTCTCTCGAGAATGTCTTATCCAGTAACGAAGTGGGTACTCACCACTATAATGATGGCAGTGAGTCAGTTTCTGGCAGCTTGCTGGGCTTAAATGAAGAAGCTAACGGTATTATCTTTACCGAACTGGGCGGCTTTATTGATACGGCTCACGTTCGCGATACCGCCGATTACACCTATTATTTGTTCACTCTCAACCAACATTACCTCGGCCGCGCAGCGCATCTTGACTTACCTGAAGAACTTCGTGTTCGTCGTATTCGTTGGTACGAACAAAAGAGAAGCTCAGCGAAGAGGAAAAGCTCGATCGCAGTGCTCAGGCTGCAGCGCTAACCGCGTTTCGTCTTGCTCAATGGCATGAGATTGCGCAATGGTTCGGTATGGTATCGGTGAGTGGCTTTAAAGAACTGGCGTCCGCCTTTTCATCTGAAGATCTGTACTCCAACATGCTTGGAGCAAAGTTAGCCAAGCAAGTCCTGCTGGACAACCCTGAACTCGATCAAAAAGGCTTTTCGAAAGCAATGGACAGCGCTTTTAAACAAGCACTTAAGGATCTCAAAGCCCAGTCCAAAGCGATTACTAAAGAGAAAATTCAGGAGCTTGATGGAAATTGGTGGGACAGCTCAAGACGCCTACCGGATAAGTGGGTGGTTCGATTCCGAGATTACCATATGGCATTGAATTTAACACCCAACTACCCTACTGCGAGCCATGAACTTTCACTATCTGCAACCTTTGCAAACCAGCAGCCGATCGACCAATGGATGAGCGTTGAGTTTAGAGCAAACGACAAGGAAAATGCCTTCTCTGAGCTACCTAAATCATTGACCTCAAAATCAATTTGGACACCTGAAGATTACCAACAGATTTCAGATTTCGCTCGTTCTGTCGACAACAAGACACGCCCACCACTCAAATAAAGACTCATTATATAAAATGAATAGGTACTGCCTAGTTATGCACTAGGCACTTAAAACAACTCTTTATGCATGCAGTTTCCCACCGTTTGAGAATGTAAGAAATCTTTTCTATCGGTTGTAAATTCGATAAATTTGTTAAATGGCAAACTTTTTACCCATCCATATAGTTATCATTTGGTTAAAATTCTATTTTTTAAAGTGATTAGCTTCACATCTATTAACCATTTAGACGATTATTCTTTCGTATTTTCACACTCCACTGCTAATCTGCTCGCCGCCTTGAAGTGAACTCAAGGTGCATAACTATAAGGAGTGTTCTCATGAATACCAAGAAACCGATGTCGCTCACCAGCCGCGTAATTTTGGGTATGGTAGCGGGTATCTTGACAGGATTTGCAATTCGCACACTTTTCGCCGACAACGGATTTGTCGACGCATACATTGTTAATGGATTATTCGAAGTTGGTGGACAGATCTTCGTTGCCAGCTTAAAATGCTTGTAGTACCACTGGTGTTCGTTTCACTAGTTTGTGGTACAAGCTCTCTAAAAGACCTATCAACATTAGGTCGCATGGGTGGTAAAACCCTTGCTTTCTACGTAGCAACGACTGCTATCGCAATCACACTTGCTCTAACCATGGGTACGCTATTCCAGCCGGGCGCTGGTGCAGACCTAACCGCAGCAAGTTCATTCAAATCAGCAGAAGCGCCATCTTTGGGTCAAGTGATCATTGATATGTTCCCGACTAACCCAATCAGCGCAATGGCAGAAGGTAAAACTCTGCAAGTGATCGTGTTCGCCGTACTATTCGGTATCGCAATCAGTGCAGCTGGTAAGCCTGGTGAGCGTATCGCCGCTTTCTTCTCTGATCTGAATGAAGTGATCATGAAATTGGTTGCGATTCTGATGAACCTAGCGCCTTACGGTGTGTTCTTCCTAATGGCGAAGCTGTTTACAGGTCTTGGTCTAAGCGCAATCTTCAACCTTGCTGAATACTTTGTTGTACTGGCAGGTACGCTATTGCTGCACGGTCTGGTGACTTACAGCTTGATGCTAAAAGGCTTCACTGGTCTAAACCCAATTACGTTCCTACGTAAGATGGAAGACGCCATCATGTTTGCTTTCTCTACAGCATCATCGAACGCGACCATTCCAGTGACAATGGAGACAGCTAAGCACCGCATGGGTGTTGAGAACCGCGTATCATCGTTCACAGTGCCACTAGGCGCAACCGTGAACATGGACGGCACGGCGATCATGCAAGGTGTGGCGACAGCGTTCATCGCACAGGCATTCAACATCGACCTAACTATGGGTGACTACCTAATGGTTATCATGACGGCAACATTGGCGTCTATCGGTACCGCAGGCGTTCCTGGTGTTGGTCTAGTAATGTTGGCAATGGTATTGAACCAAGTAGGTCTGCCACTAGAGGGCATTGCACTTATCATGGGTGTTGACCGTCTACTTGATATGATTCGTACCGCAGTTAACATCACCGGTGACAGCGCAGTGACGATCATTGTTGCTAAATCGGAAGGTGCATTGGATGAAGCTCGCTTCAATGATCCAATGGCCGGCGTAGCCGAAGAAGAAGTGCACCTGAAACGTGCTGACGCCTAAATCGTTCTACGATTAAACTATCCTGTCTAAATGAAAGCCCCGATGGAAACGTCGGGGCTTTTGTTTTATCTGCAATCTAAAGAATAGGTCATAGCAGCCTTACTCCGTCATCGAACTCAGCTTTTCTCTCGCTTGTTCTTCATGCTCGTCGGTGATGGCCATTGCCGACCGAGTTCGCCGCTAGGGTAAGTGCAGCCATGTCATCGGTAAAGCCGACACCTGCTAGTACGTCTGGTACCATATCTGTTGGCAGGACGAAATAAGCCAGTGCGCCACCTAAGATAGCTTTGTGGCGAACAGAGGTATTGGAATCTGCCATCGCAAGCCATGATTTGATGCCCATAACAGCAATCTCTTCGCCTGCTTTCTTGATGGAGTTTTTCATTTTACGCCAGAAGGTTTTCTCATCTGGTGCTTGCATCGTTTGGTCTAAGACGTCATCGGACGCCGAATTTACAGACATGCTTGTGGTCATCGTGCCTCCTAAACTTATGACTGTGGCATAGATATTAAGACGATGAACCTGAACGTAGGATTAATAGCGAGTAATGATAATGAAGAAAGGAAACCAATTGGCTAGATAAAAAATCCCCAAACCGAAGTCCGGGGATTATTGCCTTGGAAGCAAAAAGTCTTAGGAATCAGAAGTTTTGAAACCAAAAGCTTTACGAACCGAGCTTTAGAAGCAGAATGCCTTATTGAGCAATCTTCTCCAGGACACGCATCAGCATTTTGATACGTGGTTCGATAGACTCAAGCAACAAGTACTCTTGGTCACTGTGGAAACCCGCACCAATAGGCCCTAGACCATCCAAAGTTGGAACACCAAGAATGGCCGTGTTGTTTGCATCAGAGCCACCACCCACTTCTTTCCAGTTGATGTCGATCGCCAGTTCACTTGCGGCTTCTTCAACTAATGTCATCAGGCTTTCCGTTTGAGCACTTGGCACCATAGAAGGCTTATACGCTTCACGAACCAACTCAATGCTCACGCCATCAACGAATGGTGTTTCCAGCATGCCATTTAGCTTGCTGTCGACATCATCGTATTCTTCATTGCTCCAGAAACGCACATCCACGATCGCTTCAGCATGCTCCGGGACAATGTTCGCACCGTGACCACCAGAAACAATACCGACGTTCAGCGTGGTACCAGATTCAAAGTTAGTCATTGCATTGACTGCTAGAATCCAATTCGCCATCTCAGTGATTGCGCTACTACCATTTTCTGGCTCGTTACCTGCGTGAGCAGCAACACCATTAAAGGTCATTTTGTAGCGAGCCATGCCTTTGCGCGCTTTAACTAAACCGCCGTCTGCACGTGCCGCTTCTGCAACCAGAACATTCTTTGCGTTTTTCGCAACTGATTGAATCCAATCCACAGAATCCAAAGAGCCCGTCTCTTCATCTGGGTTCATACAGATAGCGATAGACAGCTTATCCAACACCGCTTGGTCTAGATTGCGCATCGCGTATACGATGTTTAGCAAACCAGATTTCATGTCCGAGACACCTGGACCGTAGGCTTTCTCTGCATCTTGAGACATTGGACGAAGCTCAGCGGTACACATCGGGAACACGGTATCCATGTGACCAATTAGCATCACGTCGATTTGTTCAGCTTCCGGCTTGTTTCGCACTTCAACACCGATGCCCGCTCTGCCACAGTCGATGCGTTTTACGCTCCATCCTGACATCGCTTGGTACTTCTCTTCAAATTGAGAAGCGATGAACTCGATACCATCAGTGGTGTAAGTGCCACAATCCACATTGATTAGCGGACGTAGCTCTTCTAGATATTCATTTAGAGAGAATTGCATGACTTACTCCTAGACAAACAGATTCATCACTAGCATTGCGCCAAATGCGTTCAATACTGAGATTGCAATCATAACTGGGATGTAACGACCTTCAGTACCAATTGGGCCCATGATACGACCCATGTACTGAACTTGAGAGCCCATTAGGTAGATAGCAGGCGCAAGAATCGCAATGTGCGTGCCGTTCAGGATGCCTTGGTCAAACAGCGTGATCACTACGCCAACCGCACCGCCCATCGACATCCAAGCACCGATCAATACCGCTGCCGCTTCACCCGGAAGACCAAACACCGCCATAATTGGAGAGAACACAGTGCCCATCAGATCCAGCGCGCCAGTGATTTGCAGCGCTTTGATGATAACGAACGCCATCAATACGTTAGGAACCGTAGAGGTCGTTGCAATCACCCAACCTTTCTTAGCACCTTCGACGAAGATATCCGTCACCATTGGTTTTTTCGCTTTAACGTCACCCATTATGCCGTCTCCTCTTTTAGGTTCTCTGATTTGTTTTGGTCTTGCTTGTCTTCTTTCCCTTCCGTCATGTTTAGGTAGATACGGAATAGGTTCGCGCCGATTATCTTAAATGCGAACATCACCACAACCGCCAAACCAATAGAAGACGTTACCGCTAGAGAGCCGTCAGCCATCGTCAGCGTGAACAACACAGCACCCGATGAGAAGAAGTTCACGATGGTTGCACCCGCAGTGAACTGGAACATGGTAAATACATCCGTTTCACGCTTAGTTAGGTGACCTTCATCTTTTAGCTGACGCGTCATTGCTGCACCCGCATCGGTACTTTGTAGAGAAGCAATCAGAGCCAGACCAGAGTTACCAGGGATGCCCATTAGAGGACGTAGAAGAGGAGTAAGAAGCTTACGAGCTGCTTCAAGTGCACCGTAGTGCTCAAGTACGTTGATCATACCTAATGCGAACATAACGGTTGGAATCAAAGTAAGAGCGAAAATGAAACCGTCACGAGCACCGCTACCACCAGTACCGCGGAAAGATGTGGTCGCAGCTTGTACCGCGCCATCTGCACCTTCCGTTACGCCGTAAGCCACTTTACCGAAAGAACCATTAAGCGTTGTAAAGTCGAATACACCGTACCATTCGTTGGATTGCATCAGACCAGAAAAGAACACAACCGCAAACGCGAGTGCAATGTAACACCCGATCGTCACCTTGCGTTCAGCATGAACAGGGCTTGTCATAAATTCACCTATATATGTGGAACAGAACACATAGATGATCCCTTGAAAGGTGTGCTAGAGAGATGATCAAAATCAATCCAATTACCGAACAATCATGCCGGCCAATTATGAAGTTTTATTTTATGATTTTAATCACACTTAAAAGATAATAAATATTTATGACCAAGATAAGGTAGATTTATCTAATTACCCGCTTATCCAATCCATTAACAAAGCAAGCTAAAGTTTGGAACAATTTTGTGATTAGCCACATTCTCGGCGTGCTTCATGGTTTGTTGCTTATTTGAGATTTCTTGACCAAAAACTAACAAATTTTCTGTGCAATTTAATTTAGGGTGGTTCGGTCATAACTAAGAGAATTATCTAGGGTTTGCCTTTTGCTTCGATCACAATCCAACATCGCTCGATGGACACTTGCCCTTGTGGCTTGGGTTATCGTGATCTGTTTAAGTAAAAATGCGGGCCTCTATCAATCTTGCCCTCTCATTGCCGATCAAGTGACGACTGAGCATGCTACTGCGCAGCAACAAAAGAGCGAAAAAGGACTAACGAAACAGTGTGAGCTGTCTGAAAAGCTGATTCAGGTTTCACAAAACCATCTCGACAGCTTTATCGTGCCTTTATTCCTGTTCACGTTGGTCTTGCTCTCCATCAGTGGCGGTGAACGTAACGCTTTCCGTCATCATACCGAACCGATACCCGAAAAAGTTCGGGTGCACCTTAAGCTATGTGTGTTTAGAGAATAAAACCCGATTGCTATTCATCCCCAAATCAATTGTTTTATTTTTAATCACTTCGCGACAAAAACCGCGAAGAAAAAGAGTTTTAGGAAATATCATGAAATTCACACGCACACTATTAACTGTGGCTATCGCGCTGGTACCTATATTTTCACACGCAGCAGAAAAAACGTCAGAAGAGAAGCTACAAGAAATTACTCAACTGCTGAAAGAAAACCCGCAGATCCTCGATTCACTGCATCAAAACCTGCAAGACTACGTCGCTTATCAAAAGACGTTTAACGCGACTTTGGATGAAGCGCGCGCCTATCTTAACGATGGCAAGCACTCTTACTTCGGTGCAGAGAACCCTGAACTGACGATCATCAACGTGACCGATTACAGCTGTCCTTTCTGTAAACGTCTTGAAGGTGAGTTAGTGAAGGTAGAGAAAGAATACCCACAGGTAAAAGTGCTGAACATGACGGTATCGTTCAAAGAACAGTATGAAAAGAACGGTTACAACTCGGCAAGTTACGCATTGAACGTTTGGCAGAACCAACATGACAAGTACAAACAAGTGCACGACTTGTTGGTGAAGAAGCCGGGTCCACACGATGCAAGTTCACTACAAAAATCGCTAAGAAGACTGGCACAGAAGCACAGCTTGTTGACGACAAAGAGACCAAAGCGCTATTGGATAAGAACTACGAGTACTTCACTCGCTTAGGTCTACGAGGCACACCAGCGATCATCATTAATGACCAAGTCATTCCGGGTTATGTACCTTTCGAGGAGCTTGAGAAAGTCATCGACCAAGAGCTAAAGAAATAAATAGCGATTGATACCGATAGCTATTGAAGTAGCTAAGTAAGAACCGAAAATATCAAAGCCCTTCCCTGAGTCGTCAAGGAAGGGCTTTTCTTTATCAAAAGAGCACGAGGCTAAATAGCAATTGGACGACTATTTGAGCTGGCTCCCACCAAAACTTGGCTCATTGTTTAAGTAACTCATTGGCGTGATCCCCGTCTTTTGGCGGAAAAAGTAAATGAACGCGCTGTCACTTGAAAACTCCAACCGATGCGCAACATCCGATAGCCTCATGCCGCTGGATAACAACTCAATGGCCCCCAGCAGACGCCATTGCTGACGCCAACTTTGGTACGGCATCCCCGTCTCACGATTAAAGATCCTCGTTATCGTCTTTTCACTCGCCCCAACCCATTGGCTTAACTTAGCCAAAGAAGGCGCTGTAAACGCTTCATCATCGATTTTCGCGATCCACGACTGTAATCGATAATCTTTGGGTAACGGCAATTGTAAATAGACATCTTCAGAATCGTTAAGCTCTTCTATAAATAAATTCAGGGTATTGACCTGTTCACTTTCAGGTTTATCAAATGGCCAGAAAGACATCCTTTCGATCAAGATTCTCATCAGAGGCGTCACATCGAAAATTCGAATCTTCCGCGGCAAACGCTCTGTCAACGACGGGTCAAAATAGAGAGAACGGTATTGCGCCACATTCGTTGACTGAGCGTTGTGTGATACCCCTTTAGGAATCCATGCTGCTCTCATAGGTGGCAACACATACTTGACGTCCTCAAGCGTTATCGTCATGCAACCATGTTGTGATGAAAGTAACTGGTCTTTCGCATGGAAATGAATACCTGAATCATGATCCGATACCTCGACAGCGACGCCAATGACCAATCCATTGTGTTCATCAGCACAAAAATGATCACCTTTAGAAAGTAATGCCATTGAAATCAACCTGTCCTTATTTCGATATTTTATGTTTGATTCTCATTATAAACCCAAAGCATGGCACAGATATACTTTGCTGCATCACGTAAACCAAGAAACGTGAAACACGTAATCGAATGTCGTTCACTCAACATCAAACTAAATGTTCAAACGACGCTCAGCAATAGAGGTATTTTGAGAACTTAACAATGAATAAATTAATAGAAAAAGTGTCCATTCCGTTGGCTGTTGTGCTCTTAATGTTTCCACAGATCATCGAGACAATGTACAGCCCTGCACTGACTTCCGTGAAAAGTACGTTTGGCGTCAGTAGCAATGAAGCCGCACAAGCGATGTCCATTTTCTTTGTCGCTTTTGCGTTTGGTGTGGTTTTTTGGGGAAGAATGTGTGACGTCATAGGTCGAAGAGTATCAACGATACTAGGGCTTATCGTCTTCATTATTGCAGCCATTTTTACCATGCTCGCACCAACATTTAATTTGCTGCTAACCGGTTTTGGTTGCTGCGCTTTTGGAGCGGCGGTTGGTTCTGTCTGCACGCAAACATCATTCGTGATGGCTATCATGGTAAAGAGCTCAGCCACGTTTTTTCGATTGTTGGAACATCGATCGGCATTAGCCCTGTGATCGGAATGTTGGCTGGCAGTTGGCTAACATCATTCGGCGGATACCAATGGGTTTTCATCGCCATGGTCGTGTTCATCATTGCACTGTTGGTTTGGTCGTTGTTCAAATTGCCGGAGACAAAGCCAACACACACCAAAAAGATAGCCTGTTATCCGTCGGTATAAAGATGCTGACCGATGCGCACATCTGGTACATCACACTCATGGTAGGGTTGTTTAACATTGCGCTGTTTTCTTATTACAGCATCGCACCATTTATGTTTGAAAAACTGGGCGCAAGCGTTAATTTTTTCGGCAATACAGGGTTCATACTCGCACTGGGTTCTGTATTAGGTTCTGTCATCAATATGAAGTTAATACGCATGCATTTAAGTCACGAAAAGATTGTGATGTTTGCATCGTGGCTACTTTTGATTGGCGGATTTGGTGTATTCATCATGCAAGAGTCAGTTTGGTTTTCATTCCTGTGGTATTGGTTTCCCTATCATTTGGACTGGCGATTCCAAACCTCTTAAGCGGCGCGTTAACTCACTATCGCGACACTTAGGGAGTGCAGGAGCACTATTAGGCTTGTTCTATTATCTGGTCATCGGATTTGGCCTTCACAGAGCCGCTGAGTTTGGTGATTTGGCGATGACTTTAATCGGCTGTGCTGGCATTGCTTGTGTCATATCCATCATCAAATATCTTGTTGGACTGATTACTTTCAAAACCTCTGATATTGAGTTTTAAATACGACTATCTAGGAAGAAAACCTGTTAGCACTCACGCAGCCCCTTCCCACATTCAAGTGAGAAGGGGCTGATGCCGTAGTGTCGTTTATTTCTCACGACCAACAAACGCCACAACGACTTTGTCATTGCCAAGCGAGCGAGAGAACACGTACGCGCCTTCTTGTGCAATTACTTGATGCTGGCCCGCACCAATCGCTGGATGCGCTTTACGGAACTGACCAAGGGTTTGCCAATGTTTGAGTAGCGCTTGCTTCTCATCAGATAGCTTCCATACCATGTCAGAGCGTGTGCCTTGGTGGAAATCATCCGCGTATGGACCAATGTTACGACCCACTTCGTCACCGTAGTAAACCTGAACAGCACCAGGGCTTAAAAGCAGTGCATTCGCGGCGTTACGCTGCATGCCGTAATCTTTAAAGCGAGAGAAGAACAACTCAGTATCGTGAGAAGACATGTAACTCACTGGGTTAAAGTCTTTCTCGTTAGCGATTGTGTTTGCATAACTTTGGTAGGTGTCTGCCATTTGGCTGAAACACGCCGCGCCTTTGTCTAACTTCTTCTGCATATCAAAGTTAATCAACGCATCAAAGCCATCGTCAAAATATGGGCTGCGATAAGCGGTATGCCCCCATACTTCGCCCATCATCCAGAATGGCTGACCCGATTTTCCGTTCTCTTTGCGCCACTGCTCAAGACTGCTCGAAGCTTCTTCTTTCAAGCGTTTCCACACATCGCCTTCAACGTGCTTCACTGTATCGACACGGTAGCCATCAATACCAAAGCGTTTCACCCAATCAGTTTGCCACTCAATTAGGTAGTCCGAAACGGTGTAATTGTCACGCACCTCTACGCGAGTACCAGGGTTATCCAATAACCATTGCGCTGGCTTCACGGTTTTGTCTGATTCGGTGATAAAGTCAGGCAAACCCGCCAATGACATAGTGATATCACTGCTGCCCGGAGCTGGGTATCCCGGTAGACCTGTTCTTACCCAGTCACCACCCCACCATTTCGCCCAGTTTGGACTCTGGTAATCAATATTCTGGTGGTAGCTATGCCAATTTTCGCCCGCTTTTGGTTGCAATCCCCCACTTCCTTCGGTAGGTCAGCGTTTGGCTTTAACACCTCAATACCGTCAAATTGCAAATCGGCTAACGTTGAGTAGCCAGTGTGGTTGATTACCG
>LZQR01000185.1_pt1 | contig 17121 bp, 21 predicted proteins | sample 768601 | NCBI WGS metagenome assembly LZQR01 (sample SAMN05207299, study PRJNA324521) | oil field metagenome | isolation source: sample BH-FW-24 from oil reservoir | place: India: Bombay High | collected 2015-12-04
TGGTACATCGGATCGATGCTCCAGAACTTAAAACCGAGGACTTCCCTGTGAGTGGTAACAACTCTTCTCTTAGCTATAAAGACGCTGGTGTAGATATTGCTCAGACGTACGTAGCTGGTACATCGGATCGATGCTCCAGAACTTAAAACCGAGGACTTCCCTGTGAGTGGTAACAACTCTTCTCTTAGCTATAAAGACGCTGGTGTAGATATTGATGCAGGCAACGCGCTTGTAGATCGTATTAAAGGTGCGGTTAAGCGTACTCGTCGCCCTGAAGTGATGGGTGGTATCGGCGGTTTTGGCGCATTGTGTGAATTGCCGACAAAATACAAACAACCTGTACTGGTTTCTGGTACTGATGGTGTAGGTACAAAACTTCGCCTAGCGCTGGATATGAACAAGCACGACACTATCGGCGTTGACCTAGTGGCAATGTGTGTAAACGACCTAATCGTTCAAGGTGCTGAGCCTCTATTCTTCCTAGATTACTACGCAACAGGCAAACTAGACGTAGACACAGCGGCAGACGTAGTTTCTGGTATCGCTGATGGCTGTGTTCAAGCAGGCTGTGCACTTATCGGTGGCGAAACGGCGGAAATGCCGGGCATGTACGAAGGCGAAGACTACGACGTTGCTGGCTTCTGTGTTGGCGTAGTAGAAAAAGAAGACGTAATTGACGGCACCAAAGTAGCAGCGGGCGATGCACTTATCGCGGTTGGCTCAAGCGGTCCACACTCAAACGGTTACTCTCTTATCCGTAAGATCCTAGAAGTATCTGGCGCAGATAAGAACGAAGAGCTAGCAGGTCGTACTATCGGTGAACACCTACTAGAACCAACGAAGATTTACATCAAATCAGCACTTAAGATGATTGAGAAGCACGACATCCACGCGATTTCTCACATTACAGGTGGTGGCTTCTGGGAAAACATCCCACGCGTACTGCCTGAAGGCACTAAAGCCGTGATCGACGGTAACAGCTGGGAATGGCCAATCATCTTCAAATGGCTACAAGAGAAAGGCAACGTTGAAACGCACGAAATGTACCGTACGTTCAACTGTGGTGTTGGTCTAGTCGTGGCACTACCAAAAGACCAAGCGGACGCAGCAGTTGCACTTCTTAAAGAAGAAGGCGAAAACGCATGGGTGATTGGTGAAATCGCTCAAGCAGAAGCCAATGAAGAGCAAGTTGAAATCCAATAACTTGCGAATCAAGCTCAAAAATAAAAGAATGAGGACGCGATGTCCTCATTCTGCTATCTGGAACATCGAAAACCATTCTAATAGTAGGTAATTTAGCGGATACGCACTTCAAACCTACAATAGCAAGGCAGTCTCAACATCATGAAAACATAGTGGTCCTCATTTCGGGTAACGGCAGTAACCTTCAAGCCATCTTGGAAGCTTGCGAAGACAGTATGCCAAATGCACAAGTCGCGGCGGTGTTCTCCAACAAAGCTGATGCTTATGGTTTAGAGCGTGCAAAACAGTTTGATGTGAATGGGCATTTTGTCGATCCAAAAGCATTCGAATCACGTGAAGACTTTGATGCTGAACTGATGAAACAAATCGATGAATACCAACCGGACGTGATTGTGCTTGCAGGTTATATGCGTATTCTCAGTGGCGCGTTTGTTTCCCATTATCTGGGTAAGATGATCAACATCCACCCTTCTCTATTGCCTAAGTATCCGGGTTTACACACCCACCAGCGCGCGATTAATGCAGGCGATAAAGAGCATGGCACTAGCGTACACTTTGTCACAGAAGAGTTAGATGGTGGCCCTGTGGTACTGCAAGCCAAAGTACCCGTATTTGAAGGTGACGATGCCGATGCACTCGCTGCACGCGTTCAGACTCAAGAGCACAAGATCTACCCAATGGTGACTAAGTGGTTAGTCGACGGGCGATTATCTATGACCGAAGGCAAAGCGTATCTCGATGGTTTTGAGCTTGGTGAGCACGGCTACGCTGACGAGTAATTCTGAATACCAAATTCCAAACGCAAAAAGGCAGCGATCAGGCTGCCTTTTGTTATTTTAAATCTTATAAGCTTGGTTCAATGAAGCCGTTGTCAAACTAGAAACCAAAACTAACTGCCTAAAAAGTCCCTGACACCACCTTAGCAATACAACACTCGGATAGCAGACTCTGAACCTGACTCGTTCCTCGTCGTTCAGAATGACGTGGCAGGCAAAGGCAAATAAGATTAAATTCAACCACTTACGTCATTCCAGCGAGCCTTGGCGAGACTAGGAATCTACTATCAGCACGCTAAGAAGTAAGAATGCTCATCTGTACTCGCCCTCGGTTTAAAACGCATAAAATAAAGCTCGTGATTAAGCGAGCTTTATTTAGTTATTCAGTGTCCGAAACCATCACTCCAACGGTTCAGTCGGCGCTTGGTTACCCGGCTTCGGTGCAGCAAATGGAACATCTTCCAGAGCTTTGGCATTGTTCAATACCAATTCCCCAACGTGAAACAAACCGTACTCGCCCGGCTTCATGCGATGCCATGTTTCATTGCCAGTAAGCGGTTGAGTTGCAATCACAGAAACCACATCGTTTGGTGTTGTCTCTTCTTGGAAGTTGATTTCTACATCTTCATCCAACAGAGCCGCCTTGCCAAATGGTGCTCGACGCGTTATCCAGTAAAGATGGTTGGTACAGTAAGTCATCACGAACTCACCGTCGCTGAGCAGCATGTTAAACACGCCCTTTTCTTTCAACTTATCGCAGCACTTTGCAACATAGATAAAGACCGCTTCCATATCCTGAGGAGGTTCTGGAAACTTATCTTCCATCTGCTTTAAGAGCCAGCAAAACGCCATTTCACTGTCCGTTTGTCCCACCGGACGATGACGTCCTGTGTGCAAATCTTGGTAGTCAGTTAGCTGACCATTGTGTGCAAATGTCCAGTAACGCCCCCAAAGCTCACGCGTAAACGGATGGGTGTTTTCGAGATTCACACCACCTCGGTTAGCTTGACGAATATGGCTCACTACAGCACGACTTTTGATCGGGTAGTTTTGCACCAATTCAGCAATCTGAGAGTCACAACTTGGGTTGGGATCTTTGAAAGTACGGAACCCCTTTCCTTCATAGAAAGTGATCCCCCAACCATCACGATGCGGGCCAGTGCGACCACCGCGCTGCATCAACCCTGTAAAACTGAAACAAATATCTGTTGGAACATTTGCGCTCATGCCGAGCAATTCACACATGGTTTAACGAACTCCTTACCTTAAAACACAACTAAGCCAGCATTTGGCTTAGTTGTAAATCTTATTCCATCTCTTTTTCGATCAACTGAATAATGATGTGAATGATCTTAATGTGCACTTCTTGAATGCGGTCTGCGTAGCCAAAGTGTGGTACGCGGATCTCGATATCAGCAAGACCAGCCATCTTACCGCCATCTTTGCCCGTTAACGCGATCGTCTTCATGCCTTTCGCTTGTGCCGCTTCAATTGCTTTTAGGATGTTGCCTGAGTTGCCAGAAGTCGACAAACCAAACAGAACGTCACCTTTGCGACCAACCGCTTCTACGTAACGAGAAAATACGAAATCGTAGCCAAAGTCGTTACTGACACAAGAAAGGTGGCTTGGATCTGAAATAGCGATACCAGCGTAACCTGGGCGGTTTTCACGGTAACGGCCTGTTAGCTCTTCTGCAAAGTGCATAGAGTCACAGTGAGAACCACCGTTACCGCACGACAACACTTTACCATCTTGCTTGAATGAGTCAGCAATCATTTTCGCTGCCGCTTCGATTTGCGCGATGTTGATGGTCATCACTTAAAACTTATTCAGAACTTCAGCAGCTTCGTTTAATTCACTTCTAATCAGATCTTGGTACATAAGACGTTCTCTTTATTATCTCGGCCACAGCAGTGAGGTTGAGCCTCTCGCTTGGCAAATTGTTCTGATGTGAAATTCACACCGGACAGTTCATTACTCTGAGTTTACCCACAAACGAGAATTAGTGTCGATAGCGAAGCAACAGATTTGGATTTATCACGGTAATAAACTTGTTAACTTGCTTACGAAATCATCACCCAACTCTCAACTTTAGAATTTTAACTCTACTTAGATCACTTTTTGCTCAATCTCAGAATTTACATTTATTTAATATTTTGATTACACTTACAGTACTGGTTAGACCTCTTACCAAAATACAGACGTACAACATAATTAAAGTCTGAAAAGGAAAAACATATGGAACATCTTGCTCTCAATCGTAGCGATGACAGTTGTATTAGGCATTACGCTTTACCACAGAATGTCACTCGTGAAATCCGTCAGCTTGCTAACTGCTGCCATGCTAGCACTGACAATCGCAGGCTCAGTTGGTTTTATTGGCTGGGCTATTTACGTTCTTGCCGTTGCAGTGTTCGCGGTTTCTGGCATTCGCCAATCCCTCATTAGCCGCAAAGCACTGGTGATGTTTAAGAAAGTCCTGCCTGCTATGTCTCAAACCGAGAAAGAAGCATTGGACGCAGGTACAGTGTGGTGGGAAGCCGAGCTATTCAAAGGCAAACCTGAATGGCAAAAACTTCACGCAATTAAAGCGCCTAAGCTGAGCAAAGAAGAGCAAGCCTTCCTAGATGGCCCAGTAAACGAAGTGTGTGCCATGGTGAGTGATTTTCCAAGTAACACACGAATTGGCCGATTTACCACCAGAAGTATGGCAATACCTGAAAGACAACAAATTCTTCGCCATGATCATCAAGAAGAAATACGGTGGCCTAGAATTCTCAGCGTACGCGCAATCTTTGGTACTGCAAAAACTGACTGGTGTTTCTGGCGTACTGTCGTCAACCGTTGGTGTACCTAACTCATTAGGCCCAGGTGAGCTACTGCAACACTACGGTACTGAAGAACAAAAAGATTACTACCTACCTCGCCTAGCAGAAGGTAAAGAGATCCCATGTTTCGCACTGACTAGCCCAGAAGCAGGTTCCGATGCGGGTTCTATCCCAGATTACGGCGTGGTATGTAAAGGCGAATGGCAAGGTGAAGAAGTCCTTGGTATGCGTCTAACTTGGAACAAGCGTTACATCACTCTAGCACCTGTCGCAACGGTACTTGGTCTTGCATTCAAACTGCGCGACCCAGAAGGCCTGCTTGGTGATCAAGAAGATCTTGGTATCACTTGTGCTCTAATCCCAACTGACCTTAAAGGCGTTGAGATTGGTAACCGTCACTTCCCGCTTAACGTACCATTCCAAAACGGTCCAACTCGCGGTAAAGACATCTTCGTACCGATGGACTTCATCATCGGTGGTGAAAAAATGGCAGGCCAAGGCTGGCGTATGCTGGTTGAGTGTCTATCGGTTGGTCGTGGTATCACGCTACCTTCAAACTCAACAGGCGGCATCAAAACAGCGGCTATGGCAACGGGCGCTTACTCACGCATTCGTCGTCAGTTCAAACAGCCTATCGGTCACATGGAAGGCGTGGAAGAGCCATTAGCGCGCCTAGGTGGTAACGCTTACGTGATGGATGCAGCGAGCAACTTAACCGTAGCGGGTATCGACCTAGGTGAAAACCTTCAGTTATCTCAGCTATCGTGAAGTACCACTGTACGCACCGTGGTCAACAAAGCATCATCGACGCGATGGACATCGTAGGTGGTAAAGGTATCTGTATGGGTCCTTCTAACTTCCTAGCGCGTGGTTACCAAGGTGCGCCAATCGCGGTAACGGTAGAAGGTGCAAACATCTTAACTCGTTCAATGATCATCTTTGGTCAAGGTGCGATTCGTTGTCACCCGTATGTTCTTGAAGAGATGAACGCGGCTTACTCTGACGCAGGCGATGCAGTTGAAAAATTCGATAAAGCACTGGCGGGTCATGTCAGCTTCACCATGAGTAACCTCGTTCGCAGTATCTGGTTTGGTCTAAGTGACGGTCTAGGTTCTTCATCACCAACCAAAGACGCGACCAAGCGTTACTACCAACAATTGAACCGCTACAGTGCAAACCTTGCTCTGTTATCGGATATCTCAATGGCGGTACTGGGTGGTTCGTTGAAACGTAAAGAGCGTTTGTCAGCACGTCTTGGCGACATTCTAAGCCAACTATACCTAGGTTCTGCTACGCTAAAACGCTTTGAGCAAGATGGTCGTCCTGTTGAAGATTTGGCACTCGTGCATTGGGGCTTGCAAGACAGCTTGAAGCAAACTGAAGCGGCGATTGATGAGTTCCTAGCGAACTTCCCGAACAAAGTGATTGGTCGTGCACTGCGCGTGTTAATCATGCCATTCGGTCGTGTACGCAAAGCGCCAAGTGATAAGCTAGACAGCAAACTCGCTCGTATTCTACAAACGCCAAGTGCAACACGTTCACGTATTGGTCGAGGTCAGTACCTAGAGCCAACAGAACACAACGCAGCAGGTAAGATTGAGCTGGCACTGTCTGTGATTCTTCAAGCGGAGCCTGTGTTTGACAAGGTATGTAAAGCGTAAGGTAAACGCCGTCCATTCCTACGCTTGGATATGATTGCTCAAGAAGGTCTAGAGCAAGGCTTCATTACTCAAGAAGAAGCTGATTTGCTGAGAGAAGCAGAGCAACACCGACTAGACACCATCAACGTAGACGATTTTGAGCCAGAGCTATTGGCCGCAAAGCCGCTGTACCCTCAGATGGAAAACGTCGCTTAAGCGAATGATGGCTTAAACGATAAGTAGGAAAGCAAACGGGAGCCGAGGCTCCCGTTTTTATTTAATCTCCGCTAAGCACAACACGGTGTTAGCAAAGAAGCGCTTATTGTTCGTTATTGTCTTCAACGATAAACGACTGTTCAATTCTGCGCAGTTCTTCCTGCTCTTTCAGCTTAAGTTCTTCTTGAAGCGTCGCTTTACGTTCGTTCAAAGCTTTCTTCTCTGACTTGGTCAGGAACTTCACAGCCTTTTTGTTCGCTAATGCGTACGCAACGACATCTTCACCTTTTTCACGACGTTCATTCACGCGTTGCGAGAAACGTTCGTTGTCACGTGCTTTACGTTCAGCTGAAGTTAATTTGCTCATTTTTATGCCTTTAATAAGAATACCGCAGCCCAATTGCTGCCCTCAGGCAAACAAATGAGAAGTCATTCATATAGCTGATGGCGTGAGTCTAGCATAGATATGCAAAGGAACAGCGAAGTGATTGAGTGTGCGTACTAGAACCTACCGCCGAGCACTCTGTGGAGGGTGAAGAAACAAACGCCCCAGCGCGTTGACAATAGATTCTTAGTCTCGCTGGAGCTCGCTAGAATGACAGTTTACTTTTAGGTATCGCACGGCTTCTATTTGTGTGGCTTAAACTTCTTTGTCATACCCTGACTTTTTGGTGCCACTAAGCGGTATCCAAGTTTTTCATAGAAGACTGGCTCATCCGCAATCATAGAAACATAAGAACCTTCTAGCGCTGCTGACGACAGGTAGCCATCTATGTATTCCATCACTTTCCTTCCTAAGCCTTTTCCTTGATAGCTAGGATCGACCGCGACATCTACAATTTCAAAGTTACATGCGCCATCACCAACCACTCTACCCATCGCGATCAACAATTCGTCGTCTCGGATAGATACACCATAAAGCGAGTTTGGCAACCCAATCTCTGCGGCTTTTAAAGATTTTGGGGATAAGCCTGCTTTTACACGCATCTCACAATATTCTTGTGGGCTTGGGACATGTTCTTCGTATCTTAATGTCATTATGTACTACTCCTTTCGAAACACTCGAAGCATACAAAACAACACTGTATAAATGAACAGTTAGTTTATAAAAAACACCTTTCAGGCAGATAAAAGATCCGGCTTGGAAAAACATCCGCCAAATACTTTAACTCCGTAATAGATGTACGTCGCTCTAAAATTCGACATGCCATGTTCAAGGCATATTTGACGAAGAAGCCTATCCGCTTGTTCTCGACTGCTTTGCGGCAATACTTCCTCCCTCATGAGCTGATACAACGCATCATGCACCAGAGAAGCCTTAAGGATGTTTTAGTATCAATCGCTGGACCACTCGCCCCATCCCATGAATAGCCTTTCTTAATCGTCAGCAAACCTTGCTCAGATAGACTCAGAAACGGACTATCGAAAGGCTGCGCGAGGGTGATACCGGTTTCAATCTTTTCTTCGGAATGAAGGTTGTATTTGTATGCCTGACGTTTTTGTACTTCATCAGAGACCTCCTAGTCACCTAGCTTCTTTGAGATGCAGAGCTTAAAGCTTTCACACACTCAAATCAGCTTTAACCCACTTAGTGAATATCACGAATGATTTTGCAAATCGAACCGATATTCATAACCTTCGCCAAGAGTCTCACAAAATTAGATGCGCCATAAAAAAGTAAAACGGAGCCAATCGGCTCCGTTCCATATATAAATTCTTGCGCCCTACTTCTTAGGCACTTCCAGCTGCATCTCTGGCATGGCTTGGCGTTTAGCTTTGAGCTTGCTCCAGATGATCCAAAATAGAATCACTAGAATCAATGCAATCACGTTGCCAATGGCGATGATGATCATGCTGCGCTTACGCTCGGCTTCGCGCTCGGCATGATGCGTTTTCCATTTCGATACGGCGTTGCTCGGCGATCTCGGCTTCTTTCGCTAAACGCGCAGCTTCAAGATCCACCTCATCAACGACGCTGAATGACTGCTCTTTGATTGGGAAGACTAATGAGCGCTTAGTCGCCAGATCTGTGGCAAAGACTTCACCATGCCATGAGTACTTACCTAACTCTGGATCATTATCCATCTTAAGTGTGGTTTTGGTGCCGTCAGCAGACACTTGGCCTTGGCTATAACTGATAAAGCCGTCTGGTGCTTCTTGCTCGACGTTCACGGCAATGGATCCAGGCGTGATCATGCCTTGCTCACCACTAACCACCAGCTGGTGTGGTTGGTCTGCATGACGCGCTTGAATAAAGGTGCGTGTGATTGGCGATGGGTAAACCAGTACCACTTGTTCCTGTGCTCGCAAAATACGCCGTTGCCAGAGGTAATGCGCGCGCGGTATTTGCCCGGCTCAACGTCAATCGGTAATTGGACAGTGAAGACGCCATCCCCTGCTTTTCATCCAAACCACGACCATCATCGGCAAACTCACCAATCACCATAGGTACTGGGCGAGCTTCTTTGATCAGTTCTTCCTCATTCTCCACAAACTTAGTGAAGGTGACGCGCAAATTGACGCGGTCTAGGAAATCTCTCAATACCAGCGGTTTATCGTCTGAGGTTAAACGCGCGGTGAACTTGAGTGCTTCGTTGTGGTAAAGGCGATTCGGGAACACATCAGTGCTGAGTTTGAGGTGTGAGATCAGGCGGATATTGTTTTTCGGGGTCACTTTACCTACAGCTTGCCAAGGGCCCGCCATAGGCTTATCTACAGAGATTATGTCGAGGGAAGGTTCTTGATACCAACGCACATTGTCGTAAGTACCCCATGCGTAATATTTTTTACCATCAGGGCGGACAAGGACGACAGGTTGAGAACTTTGTTCACGATAAACCAGAAAGGTGATTTGCTCGATGGTCGGGTCGACACGAAAGCGGTTATCTAACAAAGACATGGCGGACTCGCTCGCGGAAAACGCGAAACAACTCCAGAACGCTAAAATAGCGACTGACAAAGCCCTCAACATAGTCTCTCCTATTTACTACCAAATACTATCGTTCACCAGTTCGAGTCTTTTCTGGTGTGCTTCTACTTCATCGGCAGTTGCACGCAAAACCTTTAGCGCTTTTCTTCCTTCAACACGACGAATGCCTTCGGCTTCGCCGTCTTTTTATTGGCATTAAATTCTAGGCTTGTTTGACCACCCGTCATTAGAAGGTAAACGTCGGCTAGAATCTCCGCATCGAGCAATGCCCCGTGGAGAGTACGGTGTGAGTTATCAATGCCGTAGCGTTCACACAATACGTCGAGGTTGTTTCGCTTGCCCGGGAAGATTTTCTTCGCCATGGCAAGGGTATCGGTCACCTTACAGTAATCATCCGTCTTACCGATGCCTGGATTGAGCATTTCAAACTCGTAATCCATGAAGCCGGTATCGAAGGGCGCGTTGTGGGCAACCAGCTCGGCGCCTTTAATGAAGTCTAGAAACTCTTGGTGTACGGCAGAGTATTCTGGCTTATCGACCAAGAATTCATCCGTAATACCGTGGACTCCAATCGCGTCTGGTTGGATTTCACGGTCAGGCTTTAAGTAAACGTGAAAGTGACGACCAGTCAGCTTACGGTTGATGATCTCCACGGCACCAATTTCGATGATGCGGTGACCCATGTAGTGCGGGCCGCCTTCTAGGTTCATACCCGTGGTTTCGGTATCGAGAACGACAATACGATTATGTTCAGAATTGCTGCTGGTATTCATAAGGTTATGTGTGTCAGACTATGCTTTATTAAATGTTTCGGCTAATAGTACCAAAAATATGACCAAACACGTTGAGATTTTCACTGACGGATCTTGTTTAGGCAATCCGGGCCCGGGTGGTTACGGCATTGTGCTGCGTTACAAGCAAACGGAAAAGACCCTAGCGAAAGGCTACACGCTGACGACCAATAACCGCATGGAAATGTTGGCTGCAGTGGTGGCATTGCAAACGCTAAAAGAGCCATGCCAAGTGACGTTAACAACGGATAGCCAGTACGTGCGCCAAGGCATTACGCAATGGATTCATAACTGGAAAAACGTGGCTGGAAAACGTCAGATAAAAAGCCAGTGAAAAATGCCGATTTATGGCAAGCATTGGATAAAGAAACCGCTCGCCATAAAGTAGATTGGCATTGGGTTAAGGGCCACGCAGGCCATCGTGAGAATGAAATCTGTGATGAGCTAGCGCGCACTGCCGCGGAAACCCAACTGAAGAAGATACGGGGTATCAAGCGTCTTAGTTTTTACTGCTTGAGACCTTTTTCACCGCACTGCCCTCTCTGTTCATCACACCCAGTGGTGTTAGCTTTCTCTTCAAGCGCCAATGTGGCTTGATAGGTTTGAGAGGGTACGTTCGTTTACGGGCAACGATATAATACAAACTCCCCGCTGGTGATGCCCAATCACCCAAACTGTTCTCTAACCACGTCCACATAGTTTTGTAACGCGTCATCGGAAACAACGCGTAACGATCACAATGAATCACCTGATAGTTGAGTACGCCCAGCCAATCTTTGATGCGGTTGGCAGTGAACATGCGCCCACTCCAAGGCAAATTGTTTCTGCGCCAAGGTAATAAACTTGCTAAGCCAGTGAAACTAATCGGGTTAAAGCCCGTAATAATAAGATAACCATCATCCATCATGACGCGATCAACTTCGCGCAGCAGCCGATGGGGATCACTTGCATAGTCAAGCTGATGAGCAAGCACGACAACATCAAAGCTTTTTTCTAAAAAGGGTAATTCGTAACCATCTGCGATGACATTATGCAACGGGTTCTGGATATCTACGTTGACTTGGTGTTGAATGTTACAACTACAGCTGGTTAGCTCACAGCTCAAGCCGCCCAATTTCAGCATGTGGTAACCGAACAACTTCGGACACCATTCATCGAGTCGGGTTTGGATTGACTCAAGTACCCACGGCCCATTGTTCATCTCTGACCAAGTCGACGGGTGCTGTAAAGTTTTGTTGCTGAGTGCTGGTTTCATTAACCACCTGACTATTAAAAGGGTGACGGAGAACGAATCGTGTTAGAGATCAAAAGCATACCCGCATTTAATGATAATTACATCTGGCTGATACAAAATAGCGACAAGCGTTGTGCCGTGGTCGATCCGGGCGATGCTAAGCCAGTGTTAGAATATTTGCAGGCTAACGAGTTAACTTTAGAAGCGATCTTAATTACACACCACCACAACGATCACATTGGCGGCGTTTCAGATTTAGTTCGTGCTTTTCCTCATGTTTCTGTCGTAGGTCCGAAAGCAGAACCTATCCCAACATTAACCAATGCCATGGAAGAAGGCGACAAACTTGAGCTTTTCGGTGAAATTTTCATGGTGCTAGGTTTACCGGGTCACACACTGGGCCACATTGGCTATGTAGGCGACGGTAAATTGTTCTGTGGCGACGTACTGTTCTCGGCTGGCTGCGGCCGTATTTTTGAAGGCACACCAGAGCAGATGTTCGAGTCACTGAGTAAAATCATGAAGCTGCCTGAAGAGACGGAAGTGTTCTGTGCACATGAATACACCGCAAGTAACGTAGCCTTTGCCCTAGCGGTTGAGCCCGACAATGAGCACTTGCGCCAGTACCGTGACGATGTAAACCGCCTGCGCGGATTAAACATTCCAACAATTCCTACCACACTACGCAAAGAAAAGTTAATCAACCCATTCTTGCGTGCAACCAACGCAGAAGTGATTCAATCTGTCACGAACCGTATTGAAAATAGCGATCCGTGCTCGGTTTTTACAGCTCTACGCGAGTGGAAGAACGAATTTTAACCAATTTCTGCTTGTAAACTTGCACGACGCAAGTATTATCGTGAGCTGATTTCATAGAAGCGCCTCTGGCGCTTCTATTGCGTTTGGGGCTGATATAAATCTGTTTGAATTTCACCCAAACGCATAAAGTAGCGGCAAACCCGCCTCTACCCTTAGTTAGTGTTACAAGATGTCTATTATCTTGCGACTGCCACGCACATTGTTGCGCGACAGGCAGGAGAAGATAAACAGGCCCTAGATAGGCTGAATCCATGCGTTTAAAGTACAGTTGGGCGTTGGCGTTACTACTTTCTGGCTGTCAATTGACACAGTCAGATTCAACAAACACTCCAACACCAGAAACCAATAAGTCCGAGCAAGCGGTAAAACAAGACGCGGCTCAAGCGGACTCCAAGAAAAAGCTATCGATAGCAAAGAAACCTGCTAAAGAGACGCCGAAAACTCTTTCTCCTCAGGAACAAGAAGATGTATGGCGTCGTATCGGCATACAGCTTGAGATGGACATCCCAGACAACAAGAAAGTGGCTTACTACCGTACATGGTATCTGAAGCATCCTAACCACCTGCGCACCGTTTCTGAGCGTGCACAGCCGTTTTTGTACATGATTACAAAACGCATTGAAGAACGTGGTCTTCCAATGGAGTTGGCGCTTCTACCTATCGTAGAGAGCTCATTTGACCCATTCGCGTACTCACACGGCAGTGCGGCAGGTCTTTGGCAGTTCGTTCCTGGCACCGGCAAGATGATGGGCCTAGAGCAAAACTACTGGTACGACGGTCGTCGTGATGTGTACGCAGCGACAGATGCTGCTCTTGATTACCTAGAGCAACAAAGCGAGCGCTTTGACGGTAACTGGGACCAAGCGATTGCCGCTTACAACAGTGGTGGCGGTCGTGTATCAAGCGCGATTCGTAAGAACAAAAAGCTAGGTAAACCTACAGACTTCTTCTCTTTGGACCTTCCAAAGAGACCAGCAGTTACGTTCCTAAGCTACTTGCGCTTGCAGACATCATTGCGAACCAAGACAAATACGGCATCGACATTCCACCAATCGCGAACAAACCTGTTCTGGTTCAGGTTGATCCAAAAGAACAATTAGACCTAGCGATTGCTGCCGATTACGCAGGCATTGGTGTCAAAGAGCTGCAAGGTTACAACCCGGCTTACAACCAATGGTCTACGGCACCTGACGGCCCGCACCAGCTTCTTATTCCTATCGAGAAAAAGGATCAGTTCCTTGCTCAGGTGAAAAAGAACCGTGGTAAAGGCATGAAGGTCGCACGCTACAAAGTGAAGCGTGGTGACTCGCTCAGCGTATTGGCTCAGAAGTACGGTACGACAACCAAAGTTATCCAACGTGCTAACGGCCTAACCAACAACAACATTCGCGTTGGTCAGTACCTAATGATCCCAACGTCAACTAAAGACGATGCTAAGTAGCACTTACTGCGGAAAATCGCCTAAACAAAACGCAATCTAAATCTCGCGGTCAATTCAAACTGACTCACGTTGTCCAACCTGGTGAGAGCTTGTGGTCTATCGCAAAAGAGAACAAGGTTTCTCATAAGTCTCTAGCGAAATGGAACGGCATGGGACCAAAAGACACCTTGCGCATTGGCCAAAAGCTGGTGATTTGGAAGAACTCAGACAAGGGCGCCGTCATTCGCACCGTTTTCTATAACGTGCGTTCTGGCGATACCATCAGTGGCATTGCGAGTAAGTTTAAGGTGAAGAGCAACGACATCGTGAAATGGAATTCTCTTCAAAAGCAGAAGTACCTGAAACCAGGTCAGAAGCTTAAGTTGTATGTTGACGTAACTAAGGTAAGTGTATGAACCCATCGAGTAACCCGCTTGTAATGTTGTTGGATATTTTCCGTTCTCCAACATCGTGCTTCCTAGCGCTGTATCAGCGTGGAGGCTGGGGGTGGCAACCGTTCATCTTTTTGATGCTCAGCCCATTCCTATTCTGGGGTGCCTATTTCTCGAATGTGGATTTCACTTGGCTAAGTGAACAATTAACGGCTCAATTCCAACAGGTCGATACTAAGCAGATTGAACTGTTGGAACCAAACACGCTGATGGCAAGTGCGATCATCAACGATGTGTTTAACCGCTTTGCGACTCTGCTGCTTTTGGCGTTGTGGTTCTTCCTAGCGACTAAAGCAAGCAAACAACAATACGGCTATTGGAAATGGTTTGCAGCGGCTTCTGCAATCCTGTTCCCTGCGGTTTTAGGCGACATCGCAAGCTATGCGAGCCTGTTACTGAAACACGGTCAGGTAATGACGTACGCGGCGGATTTAAACAGCCTAAATGGTTTGTTGAAACTGCCTTTGACCAACGAGTGGTCGCACTTTGCTAGCTCACTACCGCTACTACTGCATGGTACATTGTATTAGGCTATGGTGTGGTTCTGACTTGGACAGAGTTTGAACGCGGACAGGCTCTTGTGATTTCGAGCCTGCCTTGGATTGCGTTCTACATAATTTGGGCGTTGTACATCGTTATTGCTTAAGCCATTTAAGCGAGCTCATAAGAGCCCTTACTGGTCGTTAAGCGTAAACGACACCAATAATGGATTATGATCGGAAGCGTCGCTCTGCGGCGCTTTCGCATTTTTAGGGTCAGACCTCGATAAAATACATGATCGAGTGGCAAGCCGGTAATGAACTGAGTGCGGTTGTCTTGGCTAAACGTCACTTCCTGCAAATTGGCTTTTTGCAGTGCTTTCTTCATCGCCGTTAAGCGTTCTTCGCTCCAGCTATTAAAATCCCCTGCAAACAGGATCGGGCCTTTCTGCTCCTTCAGAACCTTCTCTAATACAGACAACTGTGACGTGTATTCCTCGGTGCCCACGGTAAAGTTGATCGCATGAATATTCACCACCGCCAAGGTTTCACCGTTACTGAGCTGATACTTACTGTACAGCGCGGATTTAGGCAAACGCAGCCACGGTTCTTTAGACGTATACGCGCAAGCTCGAATGGGTTCTTTCTGCGCAATGCTGATCACCCCGCCCACTGCCAAGCGCTTTGAACGCACTGACTTGGTTACTGACCAGTGCCCATCCACTAGCCAGTTTTTGAATTCATCGGTTAAGCTTGCTTCTTGTAGTAAAAGCAGTTGTTTATTGGCAGAGAATGCATCGAGTGCTTGCTGCCAGTTGTCTCGGTTTTGTTTGTAGATGTTCCACACCAAGACATTTAACTCACCATCCTTGTCGAGCACCTGTGGCTGTTTAAACTCCATACAGCGAATATCTTGAGTAATGTTCGTTCCTGTTTGAGTAATGATTTGTGGTTGCTCAGGCACCGTGAAGATCACCTGAAAGCTGACAAATCCGGCGATAATAAGAAAAACTAACGCAAAAGCTAAACGCTGATACATAGGCCTACCTAACGACAAAAATGGCACGCATAAAATGCGCATAATAAAAAAGGAGCCATTTGCGGCTCCCTTTTAGCTTACTCAAATTTTCACCACATAATGAAGTGAAATCTTAAATCGCGTCTTCGTCTTCTTCGCCAGTACGGATACGTACTACGCGCTCGATATCCGTAACAAAGATCTTACCGTCACCAATCTTACCGGTTTGTGCCGTTTCAATGATGGTTTCAACACACTTGTCTGCAACGTCTTCCGTCACTACGATTTCTAGCTTCACTTTAGGCAGGAAATCCACCATGTACTCTGCACCACGGTACAATTCCGTGTGACCTTTCTGACGACCGAAGCCTTTCACTTCAGAGACTGTCATCCCTGTAATGCCTACTTCAGCCAACGCTTCTCGAACATCATCCAATTTGAATGGCTTGATAATCGCTTCAATCTTTTTCATGTTCATCCCTTAAGCTTCAATCGTTTGCGCATATTATCGGTTAGCACCTCACAACATTCAATCCTTGTTATCATCAAGCACCTGAAAATCCTGACACTGGTGGAATTTATTTGCGGATGAATGTAACAAAGTCGCGAAGTCAGCAATCCCACGTGCACCAAACGAAAAAGCCAGAGCGTTTGGCTCTGGTTGATTTGAGTTTTTATCTGGCTTGTACCCGTGCTTATTACTTCAAGCTTGCGTAGTACGCTGCCAAGTTTGCGATATCGTCGTCAGACAGCAGATTAGCTTGTGCTTGCATCACTGGCGCTAGACCGCCCGTGCGTTGGCCCGCTTTGTAAGCCTTGATTGAACTCGCGATGTATTGCTCGTTCTGACCTTTCAGGTTTGGGTAACCAGGAATCACCGCGATACCATCCGCGCCATGACAAGCAGCACATACGCCTGCTTTTGCTTGCCCTGCTGCAACATCACCTGCCGCCAGAGCTTGCCCACTTAACATGGTTAGCGCCATCATTGCGCCCATGATTGTTTTCTTCATTGCTTCACCTAATCGATTCTTATTTAAGGATTTTTATATTTTATAATCGACATTGTGGCATGAATTACAACGACTTGCGCCAGATAAGTTCACAATCTTGACCACTGAAGGCTTGATCAACAAACAAATTGCCGACCGCCACCACCTTATCTTGGTACATCAGAATCGGTATTTGGCGACGCAGCCAACTCGGCACATTGTACTCTTGGAATAACTTCTTCAGCTTACGGCTATGGCTACGCGTGGTCGGGTGCGCAGAGAGCCCTTCTGGATTAAACGTAACTCGTAATAGCTCTGGATGA
>LZQR01000186.1_pt1 | contig 17112 bp, 26 predicted proteins | sample 768601 | NCBI WGS metagenome assembly LZQR01 (sample SAMN05207299, study PRJNA324521) | oil field metagenome | isolation source: sample BH-FW-24 from oil reservoir | place: India: Bombay High | collected 2015-12-04
CGCATGTCGACGCGCCGCGCGGAGACCCCGCTCGGACCGGTCCGCTTTGACCATGGCGCGCAATTCATCACGGCGACCGGGGAAAGCTTCTCTGAATTCCTGGAACAGGCCCGCACCGCCGGCGCCGCCGATCTGTGGACCGGTCGAACCGTTTCCATTGACCGCGGCGGCAACGCCGAAAGCCTGCGCGAGAAGACCCGCTGGGTGGGCGTTCCGGGCATGAGCGCCATCGTGAAGACTGCGCTGGACGGGTTCGACGCGCGCTTCGGACGTCGCGCCAGCCATGTGTCCGGCGAGGCCGGCGCCTGGATGATCCATTTCGAGGACAGCCCTGTCGAAGGCCCGTTCGATCGTCTCGTTCTCACCTTGCCGCCCGAACAATTGATCGAGTTCCTGGCGCGGAGCGACGGGGATTTTTCCGAGATCATCGCCGAAGCCCTGGCTGCGAAACTCCTCCCCTGCTGGGCGGTCATGACCGTACCGGCCAATGCGGCGGATCCGGGCTTTGACGGGGCCAAGCTGCTGGGCGGCGCCGTGCGCTGGATGGCCCGGATGAATTCCCGCCCCGGACAGGACGGTCCGGACGCCTGGGTCCTGCACGCCTCGCCGGACTGGTCTGAGGCCTTTCTGGAAAGCGACGCCGACACGGTCGCCCGCAGCCTCACGGAAGAGGCCTTCATCCGTTTCGGCCTGCCCATGCCGGTCTGGAGCCAGGCGCATCGCTGGCGCTACGCCCTGGTCACCGAAGCCCCCGGAACGCCCTTCGGGCTTGATCCGAGCGGCACGCTGGGATGCGCCGGGGATTGGCGGTCGGACCTCGCGCCGAGCTGGCCTGGGAGTCCGGTGAAGCCCTGGGCCAGACGCTCGCGGACTGATTTCAGGCTCGCCTGTCCGGATGCTTGAGGCTATCCAGCCCCGATGACGGCTCTCACCCTGACCCGCAAGCAGGTCTTCCTGCGCGCCCTGCCCATCATGGGCGCCAACATCGCCTCACCCTGGTGGGGCTGGTGGACCTCGCCGTGATCGGCCGCACCTCCGACACAGAGGCCATCGCCGCCGTGGCCCTGGGCGGTCTGGTCTTCAATATCTTCTTCTGGTCCGTCGCCTTCCTGCGCATGGGCGCAACCGCGCTGACCGCCCAGCCGATGGCCGTAACGATGAGGGCGACGTGCGCGCTGTCCTCTGGCGTGCGGGACTTGTCGGGGTCGCGATCGGCCTTGTCCTGCTGGCGGCGCAATGGCCGATCAAGAGCGCCGCCTTCGCCCTGTTCGACAGCCCGACCGGTGTGGAGGCGCTGGGCCGCGACTATGTGAACGCCCGGCTGTGGGGCGCACCGGCCGCCTTCGCCGGCTTTGCTGTCTATGGCTGGCTGATCGGCCTGGGGCTCACCGGACGCGCCCTCATCCTTCAAACCGTGCTCAATCTGCTCAATGCCGGCCTGTCCGTCCTCTTCGTCCTGGGCTTTGACCAGGGCGTCGCCGGCGTCGGCGCAGCCAGCGCCGTCGCGCAATGGCTGCACCTTCTGGCGGCGGGCGTGATCATCGTCATGATCCTGCGTCAGCGCGGGACGGCGCCCGCAAGCCGCCTGCTGGACACAGAGGCCATCCGACGGCTGTTCTCGGTCAATCGCGATATCTTCCTGCGCACCATGGCGCTTCTGGCGGGCTTTACCTGGTTCAACATCGCCAGCCTGCGCGAAGGCGCGGACGTGCTGGCGGGCAACGCCATCCTGATGCAGTACATCTCCATCTGCGCCTTCTTCCTCGACGCCTTCGCCCATGTGACCGAGGCCGAGACCGGGCGCGCCGCCGGGGCGAGGAACTGGTCCCGCCTGATCCGCGCCTTCCGTCTGACCAGCGAACTGGCCCTGGGGTTCTCGCTAATCCTCAGCCTGGGCTTTCTTGTGCTCGGCGACGCCTTCATCGCCATGATGACCACTGACGCCGCGACCCGCGAAACCGCCCGCAGCTTCCTGATCTGGTGCGCGCTGGTGCCGCTTCTGGGCATGCCCAGCTGGCAACTCGACGGATTGATGATCGGCGCCACGCGCGGACCGCTGATGCGAAACGCGATGATCGCGGCGCTTGCGATCTATCTGATGCTAGACGCGTCCTGCGCCCGCTCTGGGGCGCGCACGGGCTCTGGTTGGCCTTCCTGCTCTACTACCTCGCACGAGCCGGAACGCTGATGGTCGGCTGGAGAGGGCTGAAACGCAGCTTTGACGCCTAGGCGTCCACCCCGACCGCTTCCGAAACATGCTCGAACCCGTCCGCCTTCAAACGTTGGGCCAGACCCTCGCGGATCCTCAGCGCCAGTCCCGGCCCCTGATAGACCAGGGCGGTGTATAGCTGGACCGCGTTCGCGCCCGCGCGAATCCTGGCGTAGGCGGCGTCCGGGCCATCGATGCCGCCCACCCCGATGATCGGCAGGTCCGGTCCGGCCAGACGGCGGAACTGGCGCAGCACCTCGGTGGAGCGGGTCTTCAGCGGCAGGCCGGACAGACCGCCCGCCTCGCCCTTGTGACGGCTCTGAAGGCTCTCAGGGCGCTCCAGCGTGGTGTTGGAGACGATGAGGCCGGACAGGGCGTGGGTCTCAACCGCCTTCACGATGGTCTCGATGCCCGCCTCGTCGAGATCGGGGGCGACCTTCAGGAAGACCGGCTCGGCCCAGCGCGCATCATTGACCTTCTTCAGAAGCTCATCGAGCGCATCCCCGCTTTGCAGGGTGCGCAGGCCGGGCGTATTCGGCGAGGAGATGTTGACCGTGAAGAAGTCCGCCAGCCCCGACAACGCCTTCAGCAGAATGGCGTAATCACTGGCGCGGTCCTCGGAATCCTTGTTGGCGCCCAGATTGACGCCCACAGGCCCCTCCGCCTTTGAGGGGCTGTCCTGACGCGCTTCAAGACGCGTCTTCACCGCATCAAGGCCCTCATTGTTGAAGCCCATGCGGTTGATGACAGCCTTGTCCTCGCGCAGCCTGAACAGGCGCGGTTGCGGATTGCCGGCTTGCGGGCGGGGCGTGACCGCGCCCACTTCCACAAACCCGAACCCGGCGTTCAGAAGCGCGTCCGGGGCTTCGGCGTTCTTGTCGAATCCGGCGGCGAGACCGACCGGATGGGCCAACTCGAGCCCCGCCAGCGCGGTTTTCAGGACGGGGTCGGCAGGCGTTGAGGCTTTCGGTCCGAACCCGGCCTTGAGCCCCATCAGGGCCGTGCGGTGTGCGGTCTCCGCCGGCAGAAAGGTCAGCAGTCTGGCAAGCAGGTCGCTCATCGGCTCAGCTCCGGCGGTAGGCGCCAGGCGCCCTCTTCATCCCGTTTGATTAAATGCACGCCCGTAATGGCGCTGAACGGCACCGGCCCGTAGATATGGGGGAACATCTCGCCCCGCGGGACTTCCCATTTCAGCGTATCGCCCAGGGCGCTGGCGTCGATCTCGGCGACGCCCAGACGCCCGGCGTCGGCATAATGGATCTGCAAGGTGTCCGCCAGCTGCTCCAGCGTGGAGGCGTGGATGAAGCCATCCGCCTTGTCATGGGCCTCGCCCTCATAGGCGCCGGACAAGGAGGCCGCGGCCAGGGCGGCGGGATCGGCGATGCGATAGATCAGATCTGTCATGAACAAGGCCGATACGACGCCCGGCCGCCAGGCGCAAGCGTGTGGCCCCTCTGCATGTGTCCGGACAGGGCTCATCCATTTCACAAGGATTTTTTCCTGCTATAGGAGTGTGGAGAGTCGCGTTAGACGGGATGCCGATGCTGACCCACGCCCAGATCTGGAGCGGAATTGACCGCCTGGCCCATCGCGCAGGCCTGACGCCATCAGGATTGGCGCGCCGCGCGGGCCTTGACCCCACCACCTTCAACCCGTCCAAACGCACCAGCGCCGACGGCGCCAAGCCACGTTGGCCATCCACCGAGAGCCTCGCCAAGGCGCTTGAAGCAACCCGGGTCAGCTTTGACGACTTCGCCGCGCTCGCCATGGGCCATACGGCTGGACGCTCGGTGCCGCTGCTGGGATTCGCGCAGGCGGGCGATCATGGCTATTTCGATGACGCCGGGTTTCCCACCGGGGAGGGCTGGGAGGATATCCGCTTTCCCGGGGATGAAGGCGAAGGCGCCTATGCGCTGGAGATTTCCGGAGAGTCCATGTCGCCCGTCTATCGCCATGGCGACCGCATCGTCGTCAGCCCGGACGCCCCGCCCCGACGCGGCGACCGCGTCGTGGTGAAAACCCGCTCGGGCGAGGTGATGGCCAAGGAGCTGGGCCGGGTGACGGCGGAGAGCGTGGAGCTGATCTCGCTCAACCCATCCTATGACAACCGGATCCTGCGACCCGCGATCTCGTCTGGATGGCGCGCATCGTCTGGGCCAGCCAGTAAGTCGACGCCCCGCACGCCTGTCCGTGCGAGGGCGTCAAGCGCTGTCGGTCTTAGGGGAACCGTCGGGCGCATATTCAAAGACGTCCGTCAGAGGGGTCTTGAAGACCTCCGCAATCTGGAACGCCACTTCCAGGGAGGGCGAATACTTGCCCTGTTCGATGGCGAGCACGGTTTGCCGGGTGACGCCGATCCGTCTGGCCAGTTCGGCCTGGGTCATCTCTCCGGCATGAAAGCGCAACTCGCGGATCCGGTTCTTGATCTGCGTTGACTTCGCCATGACTAGACGCCCATCCGGTAATCGATGGCGCGCAGCACGCCCTTGACCAGCTCCGAGACCACCAGACCGCCCAGGATCATGTGCACGATCCAGAAGACATTCTGTTCGGTCAGCGCCAGTCCCAGCGCCAGGATCGCCGCCGTCCCCAGCACATAGCTCGACCGGGCGTCCGCACGCATCTCGATCAGCTTGTCGCGTTCATCCGCCTGGTCGGACTCCTTGGGCGCCGCCATGGCGACCAGTATATGACCGACCACGCCGCCGATGACGAGGAACACAACCGCCGCGAACAGATAGGGGCCGACCTGCTCCATGGAAGGGCCCTCGTTCAGGGCCGGCGGCATGACCATGGCGAAATACGCCCCATAGGCCAGGGCGATGATGACCGTCATGACCAGATTGCTTTTTTCTTGGAACGACATGTCAAACTCCTTTGATCTCATGTCGAGTTTCTTTGACATTCCGAGATGTAAAAGAGAGCAGACCCTATGTCAAACATTTTCGACCTCATGGCCGATTTATTTGACAGAACGCCTGCGCGCCTCTGGCCAAGTGTCTGATTTTACTCTTCGAGCAGGCGCACAGCTTCGGTCTGTGCAGCGGCCGGATCGGTTTGAAGAAGCCCCAGAAGCGAGGTCGCCAATCCCAAGACCGCCTGCCCGACGGCGTCGCTTTCGGCGGTCTCGATCGCCCGGTTGAGCATCAGGTCGCCTCCTCGCCATGGACCGCCGGATCAGCGGCGACCAGCGCGACGGCGAAGCGATAGGGGATGGCGGCGGGAGCGTCGCCCATCTCCACGGCCTGCCGCATCAGCGAGAGGCCTTCGGCTTCATTGGCGTCAAACATGCCCTCTCCGGCGCGGCGCACCACCTCGAGATGCCAGGCGCCCAGCATGGCGGGCCCAGGGTTCTGACGGATCCAGCCGGATCGCCTCGATCATGTGATCGCGGCCCTGCTGGGGCAGCCCCATCATGACGGCCCGAAGCTTGTTCACATAGCGTGACTGATACCCCAGCCCGGCGGCGAGCCGCAGATGCGCCTCGGCATTGTCGGGCTCCAGAGCGAGCGCCGCTTCAGCGTACTCCTGCGCGCGCAGCGCCGCCTCGCGGCGATCCCGGCGCGACATCCCCCCGGCCTGATCCAGAGTGATCGGCATCAGGGCCGCTTCAGAGGCCAGGATCAGCGCGTCCACATCCGAGGTCGCGCTGGAGGCCGCGCTTTCCGCCGCCCCCCATTGCCCGGTCTCGAACGCCTCCATCGCCGGCGCAGGCGCCTGGGCGTGCGTCATCGGAAGAAGCGTGAGCGAGAGCGCCAGCACGCTGGCGCCAAACATCAATCGGGTCATGGTCAACAGTCCTTCAGGGGCAAGACCTGTAAGACTAGGCCGTCAGCACCCGTCCCGCCACCGCGTCGAGCTTTTTCACGAGACCCGGGTCGCGCTTTTCAGGCGCCGTGATGATGGCGAACTCCAGCGCCTTCTCGATGCCTTGCGGGCTGTCGGTGCGCGGCTTGGCGGCCATCGCCTTCACGAGGTTGCGCACCAGGGCATGGGCGTGGGCGGTATTGGCGTGCATGGTCTTGAGTATGTCGGAAATGTCGACATCGGCGTCCTCGGTGCGCCAGCAATCATAATCGGTGACCATGGAGACGCTGGCATAGGGCAGCTCGGCTTCTCGGGCGAGCTTGGCTTCAGGCATGTTGGTCATGCCGATCACGCTGCAGCCCCATTGGCGATAGAGCTGGCTTTCAGCCCGGGTGGAGAACTGCGGGCCTTCCATGACGAGATAGGTCCCGCCGCGCTGCACGGTCTCAACGCCCGCGGCTTCCGCTGCGTCCGCCGCCATGGCCGACAGGCGCGAGCAGACAGGATCGGCCATCGCCACATGGGCGACGCAGCCTTCGGAGAAGAAGCTTTTCTTGCGCGCAAAGCTGCGATCGATGAACTGGTCCACCACCACGAACGCGCCCGGCGCCAGCTCTTCCTTGAGCGAGCCGACCGCGGACAGGGAGAGGACATCGGTCACGCCCGCACGCTTGAGCGCGTCGATATTGGCGCGATAGTTGATGTCGCTCGGCGGAATGCGATGGCCTTCATCATGACGGGCCAGGAACACGAGCTCCACGCCTTCAAGACGGGCATGGACGAGGTCGCTGGAGGGTTTGCCCCACGGGGTCTCCACCGTCTCCTTGCGCACGTCCTCGAGGCCCTCCAGTCCGTAAAGGCCCGATCCGCCGATGATCCCGAGTTTCCAGCTCATTCTTCGGTTCTCCAGTATGAATCGGGCACGCCGGGCGCCCAGCGATGGATTTCCGCCCAGCTCTCCGCCGACCGCAGGACGGTGGAGATGAAGGGCCGCTTGATCGCCTGATACGCCTCACGGTCGCTGCGTGTCTTGTCCGCCAGCGCCATCTTGAAGTCGCCATAGTCACGTCGGGCGCTGTCGTCATCGCGCAGGAAGTCCCGCATCAAGAGCGTGTTGCGCGCCCCCGCGGCGCCATTGCGGCGCACATGGATGTGCAGGCGCCGCTCCCCCTTGCCTTCGCGGAAATAGAGCTTGCGCCAGTCATCCGGGCCCAGAACAGGCGGGGTGTCGGGGTGCGGTTCGTCGCCGGTATTCTCGGCGCGATGGACAAAGCCGGCGGCCTTCATCGCGGAGATCAGTCCGGGGTCATCCAGATCAACCACCAGCGCCTGGATATCGATGACATCCTTGGCGGCAAGGCCGGGCACGGCGGTCGAGCCACATGATCGACGCGCAAGGCCGGTGATCCCAGCGCGCGGCAGATCGCATCCGCCCAGGCGAGGCCCTCTTCCGCCCAGGCGGGGTCGGGCGTGGAGACATGAATGGGGTCGCGGCTCATGCTCGGTCCTTTACCACCCGCAGCCTTCATAAGAAACGGGCCGCCCGAACATTCGGACGGCCCGTGGATCGTCATGGCTGAAAGGGAAGCCTAGTGCTTCACATTCGACCACACCTGACGGTAGGCGGCGTAGAGAAGGCCCGCCAGGACCAGCAGGTAGATCATGACCATCAGGCCCATCTTCTTGCGCACTTCCATGTGCGGCTCGGACGCCCAGGCCAGGAAGGCGGCGACGTCGGTCGCCATCTGTTCCTTGGTGGCCTCGGTGCCGTCGGCATACTCGACCAGACCGTCCTGCAGCTGCGGCGGCATGGCGATCACGCCACCGGTCATGTACGGGTTGTAGTACTGGCCCGGGCCGATGCGCACATCTTCAGGCACTTCGTAGTCATAACCCAGCATCAGCGAACGGATGTATTCCGGACCGCCATGGCGGGCTTTCACGATCACCGAGAAATCCGGCGGAATCGCGCCGCCGTTAGCCGCAGCCGCCTGTTGCGGGTTGGCGAACGGGTTCGGGAAGCGGTCAGCCGGGCGACCGGGACGCTCGAACATGTCGCCATACTCGTCCGGACCGTCCTCGACGATGTACTCGGCGGCGATGGCGCGCACGATCGGGTTGTCGTTCGGGTTCGGATATTCCTTCGAATAGAACGGGCCGCCCTCCTCGCCCAGATTGCGGATGTGCAGCTGGTTCATGGAGTGACAGGCCGAACAGACCTGTTGGTACACCAGGAAGCCGCGTTGCAGCTGGGCGCGGTCGAAAGTGCCGAAAGGACCTTCAAAGCTGAAGTCATACTCAGCCGGATGATGGCCGGCCTCGGCCGCAAGCGCGGCCGGGCTTGCGAGCGCCAGAGCGCCCGCAGCGGCGGCCAGGAGGCGTTGGATCATTTTCATCTATCGCTCTCCTTATTCAGCAGGCGCGGCGGAAGCCGACGCGTCTGATTTGCCTTTGCCCAGGACCGATTCCTCGATGGAGGCCGGGCGCGCGCTCGGTTTCTCGATGAAGCCCAGAAGCGGCAGGATCACCAGGAAGTAGGCGAAGTAGTACAGGGTCAGGATACGTCCGAGCCAGAGGAAGTTCAGGCCGATCGAACCCAGCACCGGCACCTTGTTGTCCGGCAGTTCTGCGCCGCACCAGCCCAGACCCAGGCAGGCGATCACGAAGAACACGAAGAACCAGCGGGCCAGCGGACGGTAGCGCATGGAGCGCACCTTGGAGGTGTCCAGCCAGGGCAGGACGAACAGCACCGCGATGGCGCCGAACATCATCAGCACGCCGCCCAGCTTGTCGGGCACGGCCCGCAGGATGGCGTAGAAGGGCAGCAGATACCATTCGGGAACGATGTGCGCCGGGGTCACCAGGCATTCGCCTCGATATAGTTGTCCGCATGGCCCAGAGCGTCCGGCCAGTAGAAGACGAAGAAGGCGAAGATGATCATATAGACGATGATCGCGAAGCCGTCCTTCACCGTGTAGTACGGGTGGAAGGGCAGCGTGTCCGCCTTGGTCTTGATGCTCAGGCCCGTCGGATTGTTATTGCCCGGAACGTGCAGCGCCCACACGTGCAGACCCACGATCCCGGCGATCAGGAACGGGATCAGATAGTGCAGCGAGAAGAAGCGGTTCAGGGTGGCGTTGCCCACGGAGAACCCGCCCCACAGCCATTCGGTGATCGGCGTGCCGATCAGCGGCAGCGCGCCGAACAGGTTGGTGATCACCATCGCGCCCCAATAGGACATCTGGCCCCAGGGCAGCACATAGCCCAGGAAGGCGGCGGCCATCATCAGAAGATAGATGACGACGCCCAGGATCCACAGAAGCTCGCGCGGAGCCTTGTAGGAGCCGTAATACAGACCGCGCAGCATGTGCAGATAGACCGCCAGGAAGAACATCGACGCGCCATTGGCGTGAATGTTCCGCAAGAGCCAGCCGAAGTTCACGTCACGGTCGATGCGTTCCACAGAGGCGAAGGCGTAATCGATGTGCGGCACATAGTGCATGGCCAGGACGATGCCGGTGATGATCTGGATCATCAGGCAGACGGTCAGGATGCCGCCGAAGGTATACCAGTAGTTCAGGTTGCGCGGGGTCGGGAAGTCCACGAAGGAGTCCCAGCCCAGGCGCACGATCGGCAGGCGCTGGTCAAGCCAACGCTCCACGCCGGTTTTCGGTTCGTAAGTGCTCGGTCCGCTCATTACTCGCTCTCCCCTAGCCCAGACGCAATGTCGTCGCCGCGATGAAGGTCATCGGCGGAATCGGCAGGTTTTCCGGGGCCGGGCCACGGCGGATGCGGCCTGCGGTGTCATAGTGCGAACCATGGCACGGGCAGAACCAGGCGTCGTAATCGCCAGCGCCTTCGGTCGGCACGCAACCCAGGTGCGTACAGTTCGCGCTCGTCACCAGCATGGCGCCGCGCAGGGCCTCGTCCACTTCCACGCCTTCGTCAACGCCTGCAGACAGGGTCGAACGGTTCGCGTCGGTCGCCGGGGCGCTGTCGTCGAGGTTGGCGTTGCGGGCCAGCGGGTCCGGCAGACGCGAGACTTCCACTTCAGCCGCCTCGGAGATTTCCTGGGCGGTCCGGCGACGCACAAAGTGCGGACGCTCGCGGAACATCACCGTGATCTCGGCGCCTTCTTCGAGCTCGCCGATGTTTATCTCAGTGGTGGACAACGCAAGCGTATCCGCCGCCGGGTTCATCTGATCGATGAACGGCCAAAGGGTGAGAGCGCCGCCGACGCTACCGCCCCGACCGATGCGATGTAGAGAAAGTCCCGGCGCGACGGCTCTTCGCCGCCGGTCTCGGGATTGCTGTTCACGTCCGTCACGTGCCGACCTCTTGAATTCGAACTGCCCGCCCCGCAGGGCCTGGCAGACCCCACGCACGCTAGCGCGCGATCTCAGACTTAGCCTAACGCTGCGGCTTGTCGGTGCGACGTGCTGACGCAGGCCGACTAAGCATACAACGCGGATAGAGGGGCGGATTAATGCGACCCCCTTATTTTCAACCAGATTATCCCGTTTGATGCGCGTGAATCCGCTGCAAACGCAGATTTTCCCCAAGAAAAAGCGCAAAAGACGCGTACAATTCAGAGACAGGCTTGGTCTCTACCGCTCGCTGACCGGCAAAATGGTCGCCTGTGCGACAGCAATGAGTTTTTCACCCTCGTCCTGCTCCGCAATGACATCCACGCGCACAGTGACCTGTCTTTTCCCGGCCTTGACCACATGCGCCTCGGCCCTGAACGCCGTACCGATTCCCGGAGCGAGAAAGTTCAGATTGAACTGCGAGGTGACCACGTCGCCCACCAGGGTGGCCGCCGCATAGGCCGCGGCGTTATCCGCCAGGAACCCGACCAGCCCGCCATGCAGAAAGCCATGGTGCTGGGTCATGTCTTCCTTGCGGAGCTCCAGCCGCGTCACAACCTCGCCAGCCTCCGCCTTCAGGATCTCCAGCCCTGTCCAGCGGGTGAAGGGCTGGACCTTGATGATCTCCCTGAGAACCGCGGCATTGACCACCGGAGCGTCAGGAGCGTTCGGGGTGAGCGACATGAGCGCCTCCAAAATAGACCGACCGGTCTATATAGACTTCTCGAACGGCTTCCTACAAGCTCGCAGGCAAGGAGTTCTCGTTCATGCCGACATCTGAACACGCCCAGGCCCCGGCCTCATCGCGCAAGCGAGGCGAGTCGCGCTCGCGCCTGATCACGGCCGCGGCTCAGCTGTTTCAGGAACAGGGGTATGCCGCGACCGGTCTGTCAGAAATTCTCGACCGCGCGAAAATGCCCAAAGGCTCGCTCTACCATCATTTTCCGGGCGGCAAGGTGGAGCTGGGAGCGGCCGCGATGGAACGCGCAGGGCAAGTCCTGCAACAGACACTCGCGGCCCGACTGGATAGCCGGGGTCCTCGGCCAAGGCATCCGCGCCTTCTCCCAGGATCTGGCTGGATGGCTTGAAGGCTCTGATTTCACAAAGGGATGCCCGGTCGCCACAGTGGCTCTGGAGCAAGCCAATGGCGAGCCCGATCTGGTGGCGGCGATCCGCTCGGCCTTCGAGGGAGTCATTCAGGCGCTGTCGGACCAGCTGACGGCTGAAGGCCGGACGCCAGAGCGCGCCCATCGCCTCGCGACCTTCTGCCTTTCAACGCTGGAGGGCGCGCTTGTTCTGGCCCGCACGCAGCGGTCCAGCGAACCTGTCCGCATGGCCGGAGAAGAGCTTGCCGTGCTGATTTCGGACAGCGCGCGCGCCTAGATCAGCTCCGCGCGCGCCAGCGCCGCTTCGAGGGGTTCAAAGCGTTCCCCCGCTTCCTTGTGGACGCCTCGGGGGCCTTGCCGAGCGTCTCCGACCGCAACCAGGCTTCCGCCGCCGCCGCATCGGCATCCACGCCGATGAACGCCGCCGCCTTCCGCGCCGCGCCCTGCGCGTCAGCCAGAAGCTCTTCATAACGCACCGTGAACACACGGCCGGGGAAGATCGCTTCCCAGTGTTCACACAACCGGTTATGGCACGCCATCACCCGCGCGATATCGTCAGATGGTAGGTCCAGTGGCGCGCCTTGCGGAACCGGGTCTTGTAGATCGACCAGGCCAGGTCACGCGGGTCGCGCACGATGCGGATCATCTTGGCCGCGGGCAGGCAGACGCCATACGCCCCGGCGGCCATTTCAGACAGCGAACTGGGATCGATGATGCGCGAAACGGTGCGATCGAGCGCCTCTTCAGCCTGGCTCAGATAGCGCTTGCCCACCTCGCCCAGCACATTGCGGCCCCAGCCCGCCTCGATGGCCTCTGAAATCTCGGCGAGGGTCTGATCGCCCAGCGGGGTCGCATTGAGCCAGAACAACCCGTTCTTGCGCTGGAGCGCGCCGCGTCATCATCAGCCGCCAGCACGTCAGCCAACCAGTCCGCTCCGGCGCAAGGCGGCGCCATGATCAGGACGGGGCGACCGTCGATGACGCCTGCATCCTCATGCTTTTCAACAAATTGAGGTTCATAGCTGGTAATCAGCGCCTTGACGGACTGCTCATGACGTTCCGTGTCAAATCCGGTGTCGTCCCGGCAAAAGGCCGCGCCTTCAGCCACCCGCATGGCCGCAACCGCGTCTTCGCCCACATCGCGATACGCCTTGGCCAGGGTATAGGCCAGAGCGCCGCGTTCGGTGGAGGACATGTTGGCGGTGTTCTGAAGCCGCATCTCTTCAAGCGCGGCAAGCTCGCCCGAGCCCGATTCAAACGTGATGCATTCTGCAAGGCCTTCCCACGCCAGGACGTCGAACCGGTCCAGGCTGATCGCGCGCCGGAAGCTCAGCGCCGCCAGATTGGTTTTGCCCAGCTCCAGCAACGCCCGACCCGCCCGGCGTTGCAGCGCCGGATCATTGGGTTGCTGGGCGATCAGCTTCTCGATGACCTCAAGCGCCTGCTGATGACGGCCCAGCCCGGACAGGGCCGAGGCCAGCCAGAGCCAGGACTGGGGGTAATTCGGCGAGGCGCGGGTCAACAGCTCGGCGGCCTTCAGCGCCGCTACCTCGTCCCCCACTTCCATCGCCAGTCCGGCGACATCGCCCCACTGGCTGCCCAGCTGGGCTTCTGCTCGATCAGGCGGCGCGCCTCGACGGACACGCCCAGAAGGTCTTCACGACGACGCGCTTCATGCAGGTCGGACAAGGGATCAATCATGGCAATCGGAATTCCACATTCAGGCCGGCTCTCTGGCGGCGGAGCCTAAAGCCCGGCTTGCGGCTGCGCCAGCGCTTCAGGCGCCGTTTTGGCTTGCCAGCGGCGGTTCAGATGTATCTTTTCGCACGGCCCTGAAACCTGAGGAGCGAGCATGTCCGCAAACGCCAAACCCAGCGAAGACGTCCTGGCGGATCGCCGCGAACGCGCGAAAGCCTGGTTTGAATCGCTGCGCGACCGCATTTGCAGCGCGTTCGAGGCGCTTGAAGCCGCCGCAGACCCGACGCTGTATCCCGGCGAGGCCGGACGCTTCGAACTGACGCCCTGGGTGCGCGGCGACGGCGCGCAGGAGCTGGGCGGCGGCGTGATGGGCATGATGCATGGCCGCCTGTTTGAGAAGGTGGGTGTCCACGTCTCCACGGTCTTTGGGGAGTTCAGCCCCGAATTCGCCGCCCGGGTCCGCGGGGCCGGGACCGATCCGCGCTTTTTCGCCACCGGCATCTCGCTGATCGCCCACATGCGCAATCCGCATGTGCCGGCGGTGCACATGAACACCCGCTTCATCACCACGACGCTGAGCTGGTTCGGCGGCGGCATGGACCTGAACCCGACCCAGGATTACCAGCGCGACAAGAGCTTCCCCGATTCCAAGGCCTTCCACGCGGCCGCGAAATCCGCCTGCGACGCCCACGACCCGAGCTATTACCAGCGCTTCACCGACTGGTGCGACGAGTATTTCTGGCTCAAGCACCGCAACGAGCCCCGCGGCACGGGCGGGATTTTCTATGACCATCTCGACAGCGGCGATCATGAGGCGGATTTCGCCTTCACCCGCGATGTGGGCGAAGCTTCCTCAGCGCCTATCCCGAGATCGTGAAGACCCGCATGGACCAGAGCTGGACCGAGGATGATCGCGAGGAACAGCTGGTGCGTCGCGGCCGTTATGCCGAGTTCAATCTCCTTTATGATCGCGGCACCAAGTTCGGCCTCGAAACCGGCGGCAATATCAACTCGATCCTGTCCTCCATGCCGCCGCATGCGCGCTGGCCGTAAGCGAAGTCTTAATCTGCGTTAACGACCGGTTAGCAGACTCACCGCATCGCTTGCTGGAATCGGCTTTCCGCCTTCAGGGAGCGAGACATGGTCAATACCGTCGGAACCCAGGGTCCGTATCTGGGCCCCAATGGCGCAACAGCGGCAACGCAGAGTGAAACGACGAAACCGCGCTCGGGCGGGTCAAACCCGGATGCCGCTCCCAAGACCGCCAGCGACACAGTGAGCCTCTCGGCCGCGGCGCGCGCCGTCCTCAACGGATCTTCCGCCCGCGTGGACGCCCTGATGGCGGACCGCGGCGACGCCATCTTCCGCAACGCCCTGTCCGGCGCCCGCGCCTATCAGGACAATTACGCCTCGGTGCTGGAAAAGCCCGGCCTGGACGCCGACACGGCCCGCGAAACCCGGATGAAGATGCTGGCGCGAGAACGCGAGGCCTTCACCGCCCCCGAACATACGGGCGACGTGCTGACCCGGGCGCGCGCCTATATCGAGTTCTATGATTCCCTGTCCGAGGAAGAGCAGAACTCCGAGCGCTATCGCGGCACCCGCGAGACCATGGCGGCGATTGTCGAGCAGGAATCGGTCAACGCCGGCGTCGAGGCGCCCGATCTGAGCCTGTCGCAAAGCCCGTTCGATACCCTGCTGAACGCCCTGTCTGACGGCGAGGGCGGCATCGCCCAGCGCGACCGGCAGGAGGTGGTGGATGAATTCCGCGCCCGTCTTGAATCCCAGGTGGGATCTGAAGCGCGCCAGCGTGAGGGGCGCGAGCTGGAGAACCGCTACGGCGCGCTGCAGGACCTGATCGAAAGGGCGCGTCGCGGGGATGAAACCGCCTATGCCAGGCTCGAAGCCCTGTCCGAGGACGCCGCCTCGATCGCGCCGGTCAGCGAGAGCGGCACGGACGAATAGGCCGGATCAGAGGACGCCCGGCGTCCATCCGGCCGCCAGAAGGCCCAGCACAAAGCCCAGCCCGATCAGCGCGGCGCCCGCCCCACCCATGAGAATCCAGTTCGTCGCGAGCTGCCAGAAGGCGGATTCGGCCCGACGCGGGAAGTCGCCCACCGGATCAAACTCGCGATGCAGGGGCTGCGTGGCGCGCAGCTCGGCCATGTCGGCTGCAGACCCCGCCGAGCCTGTGGCGAACTGGCACAAACGGGCGAGCACATCGACGGCGAGACGTGCGCTGGCCTCGTCATCCATGTTCAGCATCAGGCTGCCTTCGCCATGGTTGAGCAGCTTGCCGCCCTTGTTGGGCGCCTTGCGCACTCCGGTTATCTTGGAATAGCTGCGGATCTCCTCCGCTTCCGCTTCCTCGATATCGTCAGGGCTGTCGGTTTCAGGCAGACCGAACAGGACCAGACGCAGCAGCATTTCGGCCAGGCTGGCGCGGTCCAGCGCGTTGACCCGCTGTTCTTGAGGTTTTCCGGCCCGCCATGGGCGAGCCATTTGCCGATCATCTCGATCCGGATCGCCGCCGCGAGACCGTTCGATACGCCCTTGAGCGCCGACTTGTCCGTCGCCGGGCCGCCCAGACGCGGCAGGCCGCGCGCCGGTTTGCGGTCCTTGGGCGGCTTGGCCTTGACGAACGGACCTTCGAGCTTGCCCTTGAAATGGGTCAGGCATTCATCGAGCGCATGACGCGCCGCGCGCACCGCCGCCCCGTGGCGCACCTTCTTGGACAGGAGGTCAGAATCCAGCAGCCGGTCGGCCTCCCACAGGCTGCGGGCGGCTTCGGAGAGCGATTGCGAGACCTTCTGGGGGTCAAGCGTTTCACCCGCTTCAACCCCTTCGCCATTGCGAATCCTGTTGTCCTGCGCGGTCAGCGCCTGATCGGCCTGACTCTTGAGCGAATAGAGGATCTGATCAAACTGGCTGTCGCGCTCGCGCGGCCAGTCATCCCGCCGCCAGCGCCCGAGCTGGAAATACCAGCGCGATTCCCCGCGCTGCAGGCGCTGATTGAGGTCGCGGCTGAATTCCAGCTGCTCCTCGCCGGGCAGCAGATCAAAGAACGCCTCCACGAAATCGAAGACGAGGAGGTTGGCGGTGATGCCCCATTTCTCTCCGTTCAGCGGATCGCGATGGGAAATCTCGCCTTCAGTCTGGAACAGGTTCTCGAAACCCGGCGCTTCGGCCGCAGCCGACCAGTGCGCCCGGTTCGCCTGCAGATAGGCGTCCGCCATGGTCTGGCGCGCCCGGCGGGGCAAGTCTTGATCTTGCGCTTCTCATTGGCGGCGCTGATGGTCTTGGCGAGCTGGATGCGCAGGGCGATCTCGGCATCCACAAAGGCGTTCGTGGTCTCCGCTTCAGTGAAGTTGAGCGCTTGGCCTTCTCTTCCAGCGCCCGGCGATCATGCAGATGCAGATCCGCGGCGAACAATTCGCCGCTGCCCACCCGTGCGCGATAGCGCAGGGAGAAAAGCTCTGACAGGCTCACCCTTTCGCCTCCGCCGCACGCGCCAGAAGCGTCTCGCGGTCGAGGTTGAAATCACTGTCGATCCAGCGCGCTTCAAGCTGTTTCATCACCGCGCCCAGCTGGGGACCGGGCTCGAAACCCAGCGCGATCAGATCGCGCCCCGTCACCGGCAAGTCCGGCTTGCGCCAGTGCGCCGCCGCGTCCAGATCAGCGTCGGCCTCGCCCTCTCCGCGCGCTTCGGCGAGTCGCATCCGGTCAGAAAAGGTCTGCGCGCCAAGCGTATAAAGCGCCCGACGACGCGCCCGGGCCCTCTGCTCCCGGCCGCACCGAATCTGCGCCATCAGCCGCGGGGGCGCACATCGGCGAGTCGCATCCGGTCAGAAAAGGTCTGCGCGCCAAGCGTATAAAGCGCCCGACGACGCGCCCGGGCCCTCTGCTCCCGGCCGCACCGAATCTGC
>LZQR01000187.1_pt1 | contig 17105 bp, 22 predicted proteins | sample 768601 | NCBI WGS metagenome assembly LZQR01 (sample SAMN05207299, study PRJNA324521) | oil field metagenome | isolation source: sample BH-FW-24 from oil reservoir | place: India: Bombay High | collected 2015-12-04
TTATCCCAGCTGGCGCGGATTGTCCATCGCTTCCAGGATCGCCTTCTTGGTGATCGCGTTGAAAACCACGCGCTCGACCTGCTTGTCCTTCAGCACATTCTTCTTTTGCAGCACTTCCAGAACGTGCCACGAAATTGCTTCCCCTTCGCGGTCGGGGTCAGTCGCGAGAATGAGGCGGTCGGCATCCTTGACCGCATTGGCGATTCGCTCAGCCGTTTCTGCGCCTTCGCATCCACTTGCCAGCTCATGGCGAAATTGTCGTCCGGCAGCACCGAGCCGTCCTTGGCCGGCAGATCTCGCACATGGCCGTAGGAAGCCAGCACCGTATAGTCGGAACCGAGATATTTGTTGATCGTCTTGGCTTTCGCCGGCGATTCGACAATGACGACGTTCATTCTTACCCAAAATATTTTTGCCGGATACGGAGCCCCCGCCCGGTGGAGAAGGTGATCTGAGTGCTAATTCAGTGGCGCAGACGATCAAGGATCAAGCGCCGCCTGTCAAATGGACCTTTGATCCTTCCGGGTCAAGCGGTTCGGTCCAGATACGGGTTATCCACTGAGATTCAAGGAAAACGGCCCCTTACATCAAAGCGGAGATTTTGTTGCCGCGGTGTCTTTCGAGGCGTCCGGCAAGTTCGAGTTCCAGCAGCACGACATGAACCGACCTCGCATCACCATCCGCAAAGCGTATCAATTCATCCATGTCCACCGGGGTTGGACCAAGCGCCGCAAGGACGCGGTCACGCAGCTTTCCATCCGGTTCGGAGCGGGAAAGAGGGGCGGTTTCGCTCTCTTCGCGGAACTGTCTGCCAAAGGGAAGGTTGGTGCCAGTCGATCACCAAGGCCTTCCAGCACATCGTCGGCGGTCGAGACAAGTGCCGCACCCTGCCGGATCAAGCCGTTGGCACCTTCCGAACGCGGATCCAGGGGGAACCCGGTACGGCGAAGATGTCCCTGTTCTGCTCAAGAGCATAACGAGCAGTATGAAGAGAGCCGGAGGCTTGGCGGCTTCGATAACGATGACCCCCAGAGACAGGCCTGAAATCAGCCGGTTGCGCCGGGGAAATCCGGCTGCGGGTTTCCAGCCAAGAGGCATCTCGCTGATGACGGCGCCTCCTGTGTCGAGAACGGCAGCAAGCAACCTGTCGTGTTCCGGCGGGTAGAGCACATTGATGCCTCCCGCAAACACGGCGATGGTACCTGTTTGTAGTGAAGCTTCATGAGCGGCAGCATCGATCCCGCGGGCGAGGCCGGACACGATTGAAAAACCTTCCGCTCCAAGCCCCTGTGCAAATCGTGTCGCAAGTTTTCTGCCGGAAAGCGAAGCGTTGCGGGCACCGACGATCGCAATCATCCGTTCCCGGGTCAGCGCGGAGGTGCCGCCCTTGACGGACAGGAGCGGCGGCGGACCGTCGATATGTCGAAGATGTTGCGGATAGTCGGGTTCATGCAGGCCAATCAACCGGGCCCCGATCCGCCCATGGGCGTCCAGCTCGGCTTCAGCGTCTTCAAGCGGACATATCCGGCTAGCCTTGCCGCCGCGCCTAGCAAGATCGGGAAGCAGCTCCAGCGCTCGTTGAGCGGAGCCAGCATGTTTCAGAAGTTCCGCGAATGTAACGGGACCGACGTTTTCCGATCGTATTAGGCGAAGCCACGCCAGACGTTCCGCCTCGGAGAGGTTGCCGGGAGTTATATTTTCAGAAACGCGGTTCACGCGCTTTCATCGCCGGGCGGAGACGAAGCATTGGCCGCCGGTTTGGATTTCGAGCCGATCTTGCTTTCTTCCCCACGCAGAAGCCGCCCAATGTTTTCGTGATGCTTGGCCCATAGCAGCACCGACAGCAAGACGAACATCTGAGCTATCTGGACCTGATGGAAAACGAGATAGAGCACGATCGGGGTCAGCAGGGTGGCCGTCAGTGCGGACAGAGACGAATAACGGAACAGAAAGGCCATGCCGATCCAGATGCCTGCCGCGAGCAGGAACATCGGCCAATAGAGGCCAAGCAGAATGCGAGGTAGGTTGCAACACCCTTGCCGCCCTTGAACTTCAGCCACACCGGGAAGAGATGCCCGAGAAACGCCCCAAGGCCGGCGATAAGAGCCATTTCCTGGCCGTAGAAGTGATTGACGATCAGAACGGCAACGGTGCCCTTTAATCCATCCCCCAGCAACGTGGCAGCTGCCAGAGATTTGCGGCCGGTGCGCAGAACGTTGGTGGTGCCGATGTTGCCCGAGCCGATTTGGCGGATGTCTCCAAGTCCGGCCATGCGCGTGAACAGCAGGCCGAAGGGAATCGAACCGAGCAGATAGCCGAAGGCGAGGGCGGCGAGATAGTAGGGCCAGGCAAAGGCCCAGCTGATCGGTTCTGGCACGCGATACTCCAATGACGTGCATAATAAATAGCCATCGCAATGTAACGGCATGGCAGCCCGGATCAAGTCCGGCAACTGAGAAAAGAGTGTCTTTGCAGGGAAATAGCGCGGGGTCTATTCCGAGAGCTTGTATTTTCCGCTTCCACCAGCAGCGACCCGAACGGAAGGGAAATACTGGCCCGGAGCGGGACGAGATACGGCTTGTCACCAACCGGTGCGAGCCAGACTTCCATGGACTTGTTTGCCGCGAGTTGCTGGATCGACTTGCGCTTCGGCCGGTGGCCGGAAATGGGTTCGTACCGGACACCGCAGACTATGACGTCGCCCTTGAACCGGCCATCAGACGTTCTGGTGGCCTTGCGGGATTTGTACTGCAGGTGAACGTCGTAACGTTCCTTGCCGTCGAAGATGCGCAATGTCCTGTTGCAGCTCTCTTTGGCAAGGCCTGCGGGGCAGGAAGCACGGCGGCGGTCAGGGGATCGAGAACACTCTTAAGATGCTCTGCGGTTACCTTGACCCGTTCCTTCATCCGATCTTGCGGCGGCCGAACTTCGATAGCGTCGATACTGCCCTTACGCATCCGCATGGTGATGGTTCCGGTCTCGTCTTCACTCTTGAGATCAAGAGCGTAGCGGGCTGGCTCCAGGTCGAGTTTTTGTGCGGTTCCAGCGACTTCAACCGTGCCTTTGCCGTCAGACACCAGCCGTCCGAAGGCGGCGGTCTGGCCATTGGCACTGACGGAATAGGACTTGCTGTCGACATCCAGTGACAGGACGCCGGAGCCGATAGGCAGCCCAAGGGCGTAAAGCTTGTATTTAATGTAGAGATCAGCCGCCGAAGCGCTGCCGGTAAACAGCGCGGTTATCAGAAAGGCAAGGGCGATCAGGCGCATCAGCATGTTCCGTTGGAAGTTCCGTTCGCGCCAGATTCAGGGAGAATTGTGGCGCGAACAGGATCAACGTTGGAACGGAAACAAGGGCTTGTTCAGGTGTGGCTGAAAACCGTTTTCCCGCCGACAACCGTGCGCAGCACCCGCCCCGAGAACCGTGCATCCTCGAAGGAGAATTTTTCGAACGTGACTTGAGGTACTTTTTCCAGGACCCAGGGACGCTCGGGATCGAACACTGTCACATCCGCCGGAGCCCCTTTGGAAAGGCGTCCGGTTTCCAGTCCCAGCCGGTCCGCCGGGCGACAGGTCATGGCGCCAAGCAGGGTGACAAGGTCGACCTGCTCGGAATGATAAAGCCGCAAGGCGGCCGCCAGAAGGGTTTCAAGGCCGATTGCGCCGTCTTCTGCTTCCGCCCACGGATGACGTTTGGTTTCCACGTCCTGCGGGTCATGATTGGAGCAGATGATGTCGATGGTGCCGTCGGCAACAGCCGCGATCATCGCTTGCCGGTCGTCTTCATCGCGCAGTGGGGGCGACATCTTGAAGAACGTCCGATAGGCGCCGATGTCGTTTTCATTGTGGGTCAGGTGATTGATCGATACCCCGGCGGTGATGTCCAGCCCTTTGGCCTTGCCTGCTCGAACCACGTCTGCGCTGTCGGAGGTGGAAATGAGGTTTGCGTGATACTTGCCCTTGGACATGGCAACCAGGCGCAGATCCCGCTCCAGCATGATGATTTCCGCTTCACGCGGCACACCGGAAAGACCTTTCCAACTGGCGTTCAGGCCTGCGTTCATGACCCCGCCGGCGAGGTCCGGGTCTTCCGTGTGGTGGATGACCAGCGCGTCGAAATCGCGGGCATAGGTCATCATGCGTCGCATGACCTGGGCATTCTTGACCGACTTGTGGCCGTTGGTGAAGGCAACGGCTCCTGCTTCCTTCAGCAAGCCGATTTCGGCCATTTCCTCGCCCTTGAGGCCCTTGGTCAAGGCGGCCAGTGGCAACACGTTGACGATGGCCGTGTCACGCGCCCGGCGCAGGATGAAATCGACCAGCGCGGGATCATCAATGACCGGATCCGTATCGGGCATGGTGCAAATTGTCGTCACGCCGCCGCTTGCGGCAGCCTGGGAGGCACTGGCGAGCGTTTCCCGGTGCTCTGCACCCGGTTCTCCGACGGAGACGCAGAAGTCGATCAGTCCCGGACATGCGATCGCGCCCTTGCAGTCGATAATTTCCGCTCCGTAGGGAGAGCCCTGGTTGGCAGCTTCCGGCCCGGCGGCGAGAATGGTGCCGTCCGCGATGATGACGGAACCTGGAGCATCCAGGCCGCGTGCCGGGTCAATCACTCTGGCGTTTGAAAGAACCAGAGGTTTGGGTGTGTCGTAAGCCACGTGTCTTGTCCCCTGGATCAGTTGTTCGGCAGATTGGCGGCAAGGGCTTCAAGCACGGCCATGCGCACGGCAACGCCCATTTCCACCTGTTCGCGAATTAGGCTTTGGGCGCCATCGGCAATCGAGGCATCGATCTCGACACCGCGGTTCATCGGCCCGGGATGCATGACAAGGGCGTCTTCCTTGGCATAGGCGAGCTTTTCCGCGTCCAGTCCGTAGTAGCGGTAATATTCCCTTACAGATGGAATGAAGGCACCGTTCATGCGCTCGCGCTGCAGGCGCAGCATCATGACGATGTCGGCACCCTCGAGACCTTCCTTCATGCTGGTGAAGACCTCGACGCCCATCTTGGCGATGCCGGACGGCAAGAGGGTGGTGGGGGCAACAACACGGACGCGCGCTCCGAGCGCGTTCAAAAGAATGATATTGGACCGGGCAACGCGAGAATGGGCGATGTCACCGCAGATGGCCACGGTCAACCGCGCGATCTTTCCCTTGTGTCGCCGGATTGTAAGAGCGTCGAGCAGGGCCTGTGTCGGGTGTTCATGCGGGCCGTCGCCTGCATTGACAACGGAGCAGCCGACCTTGCGCGCCAGAAGTGCACCGCACCGGCCGCGTGGTGGCGAACCACCAGAAGGTCGGGGTGCATGGCGTTCAGCGTTGCCGCCGTATCGATCAGCGTCTCGCCCTTTTTCACAGACGACTGGGACACTGCCATGTTCATCACATCCGCCCCGAGCCGTTTTCCGGCCAGTTCAAAAGAACTTTGGGTGCGGGTTGAGTTCTCGAAAAAGAGGTTGATCTGGGTTCGTCCCTGCAAGACCAGCCGTCGTTTGCTGATCTGGCGGGAAACCTCTACGGCTTCTTCCGCCCGGTCCAGAAGGCCCAGAATTTCGTGGGGGTGAAGGCCCTCTATGCCCAGCAAATGACGATGGGGATAAGGGCTGTCTCGATGGGTGTTGCTCGCGGTCATCGAGACCATTCCTATAAGGAGGAACGCCCGGTTCGACAAGTCAGGAAATCACATCATGCCCGCTGTCCACATACCTGCTAAATATTTGATCGGCTGGACAAAATATGGCTGCGTGCGCGGCGGTAGACGGGAGAGGTTTCAAAGGCGGCACGCGCAGGTGCTGCCAAAGGATTGAAACTATTGTGTTCCACTCAAGATCACGACCGAATCTCAACGAGAATACTGCCGCAATAGTCGCAAAGAACCTGCAGCTTCCATCCGCTTGCAGCTTGCAGTCACCCTGGTTGGGAACAGCTGACAAGTTCTTGGAAATTATAGACAACTGTCAGTTTCTGCCAGGCGTTGCACATGGCTTGGCAACTGTGCCGGTCTAAAGCGAATTGATGACGGGCACGATTTTGCGCAACTGGGCGAGCTTCTACTGCCAAAGGGCCCGATCAAGTGACCAGCAGCAGGGCCAGCGGGATCGTCAGGGTCGCTGCCAGGGTCTGAAGCGTGATGATCTCGGCCATCAGCTTTGCGTCGCCGCCCATCTGGCGGGCGAGCAGGTAGGAGTTGCTGGCACAGGGCACTGAACTGGCAATGATGACCACGACCAATGCGGGGCCGGTAACGCCGAAAAGACTGGCAAAGCCAAAGGCAAGCAACGGCATGAATATCGGACGCAAAAAGGTGCCGAGGGCGAGTGCCGGTCCCGGTCTGCGGAGTGAGCCGAGGTCCAGCCCGGCTCCGACGCAGATGATGCCGATGGGGAGCGCGGCCCTGGAGAAAATCTCCAGGGTATCGTCGACCACGAAAGGCAGGGAGATGCCACCCGCGTTCATGATGCCGCCTGCGCCGATCGAGAGGATGAAGGGATTGGTGAACAGGTCTTTCAGGATCTTGGCGCCACTTGGTGACGTTCCGCTTGCGTAATGCGACAGCACCAGGATGCTGGCGACGTTGAGCAAGGGGATCATGAACACCATTGCGACCGCAAGCATGGCCAGCCCTGTTTCACCGACCACATTGTCGGCAATCGCGAGCGCGATCATGGCGTTCCAGCGCAAGGTTCCCTGGAAAATGGAAGTAAAACGCGGCGCGGCGATACCCCAGCACGCTCGATGGTCGTGCGTGCCAGAAGCAGAAGCAGCGCCATGGACAAGATGGAGGCGAGCAGGGCACCACCCATGTTGAGCGTCGGAAAACTGGCGAAATCCGCTTGCGAGATCGTGCGGAACAATACCGCCGGAAACAGGACATAATAGGCAAGCCGTTCGACACCACGCCATTGCTCGCCGGTAATCAGTCCGGTGCGGGCGATCAGGTAGCCGGAGGCAATCACGAGGATGACCGGCATCAGGGCGGCAAGTGTGGTCAGCATGTGTTCGGCTTTCGCGTTCGACAGGCCTTGAAACAAGGGCCTGTACCCGGCAGCGGTGGGATCAGCCGTTATCTAAGCCCATAAAGCCGAGTCGGTCCAGAAAGCCCTGCAGGATGTAGGCAGCGGCCATCTTGTCTACCACGTCGGCTCGTTTCGCACGGCTCGTATCGGCTTCCAGCAGCGTGCGCGTCACGGCCGCCGTCGACAGCCGCTCGTCCCAATAGGTGATCGGCAGGTCCCGTTTTCTGCGAGAGGTTTCTCACGAAAGCGCGGGTCGCCTGGACGCGGGGCCTTCGGAGCCATCCATATTGAGCGGCAGACCGAGCACCATGCCGCCGACGCCCTGCTTGGCGCAGATGGCCAGGAGTTGTTCCGCATCCAGCGTGAACTTCTTGCGCCGGATTGTTTCCATGGGAGAGGCGATGCCACGGCCGAGATCTGAAAGCGCCAGACCAATGGTCTTGGTGCCAAGATCCAGGCCGATCAGCCGGGTGCGGTCGGGCACGGCGGCCATGAAGTCTTCCAGGGAAAGTGCGGGGTCATTTGCCATTCGGCGGCTTTACCAGCGAGGCATGGAAAACGCCAGTTCGATTTTCACTCAGAACCCGATGGCAACACGAAGTTGCCCTTCCCAAACGTCCAGCCCGTTCTGGCCCAGGCTGAGATAGCCTCCCTTTGCATCAAGCGTCACGTTCTCCGCAATCAGGGCAGTCGCCCCGCCGCGCAGCGTAAAGCTCCAGGCCGATGCGGTGACAAAGTTCAATTCATCATCGAGTATCTTGCCGTCGTTCGGTCGCAAATATTCGTATACCGCGCCTGCTTCCACATAGGGCTGGATCAGAAGCCCGTCCTGCAAGGTGAATTGACGGCTGAATTCGGTCGTCAGTTCAATTGTTCCCAGAGAGGCGGCATTGCCCGAGATGGGAACGCTTACAGCCCGGTTGAGGATCGTCCCGTTCAGATCGTAACCATCGGAAAACACGCGGTTGAAGGTCACGGTCGCCTTGGGACGTACCTGGATCTCGCTCAACGCATACTGACCGTGAACGCTGAAAGTCGCGCCGAGTTCATGGGTGTTGTATTCGCCGCTCAAAACCGAGATATCCGACTGACTGTTTGAAAAGCCATAGCTCAGCGAGCCATCAACGGCCCAGTGCTGTGAAATTCGTGCGGCAACATAGGGGCCGATCTCAAACCCCTGGGTGTCGATTGTCAGGTTGGAATTGAAACCGTCGGTGTCGGTGGTTTCAAAGGTCACGGAAATACCGCCGACGATATCTTCAGTAAGCTTGCGGTCGGCACCAAATGCCGCGGTTCCACTGAGTGTCTGAAAGTCCCTGCCGAAACGACGGTCGTCGCTGTAGACCCCGGTTACCGTGCTCCAGGCATTCCAGAGTGTCGGTTCGATCAGATCCCGGCCCGGAGTGATTGGAACTTCGTCCTGCTGCTGCAGACGGCCGGCGGCCAGCAGTTGTTCCCGGGTGCAGAACGCGTGCGCATTGGCAGTCTGTGTCTCCTCGGCTGATCTTGGATCAACGCAGTAACTGATGACCTGACCATCAGCGCGCCTGACCGGCACAAAGCCGGCCGGAAGGCTCGGTTGATTTGGATTGCGGCTGCCGGGCGGCAGGGTTCCGATTGGTGGCGTGACGGTGCCCGGTGCGCCTGTGCCTCCACCAGACGGGGGAAGCGTTCCAATAGGCGGGGTAACACCCCCTGGTGCACTCGGCAGCACACCAGAAGGCACGGTGCCAATAGGCGGTGCAGCCGTGCCGGGACGGCCAAGATTAAAGCCAGCAGGCGGCAATCCTCCAACTGGTGGCGTGATCCCGCTTGAAGGCGGCGCAATGGGGCCCGGCAAACCTGGCATCACTCCGCTTGGAGGCACGACCGCGATCGGTGGAACCGGTCGTCCGAAATTCGGAAACAGCCTGCTGATTGGAGGCTTTACCAGGCTAGGGGGCTTGATGTTGTCGGGAAGCTGAAAGTCGCGTTGCTGGTTCTGAGTGTCGATAAGACAATCGGACCCGCCGTCGACACCATAAAGCTTGTGCGTGCCGCCGTTTCCGCTCGAAACAACTGGAGAAGTGGATAGATGCAGGCCGGTGCTGGAGCGGGACCATGTGTCGACGGTCTGATTACCCTGGGCGGCATCCAGTCGGTAGTCGCCGGCAACCGTGCCTGAAACCCAGATCGAACGGCTATCAGACTTGTTGGTTCCCAGAAAAGCAGGCCGCCATCGTTCTTGCAATTGGCGGCTAGGGCGGATGTCGAAAGGCTGCTCAAGAGCAGAACTGCCGGGCAGATGACTTCCAGCCAGGCACGTTTCGAACGCAATCGCATCGGCATAGCTCCAAAGTCTCGCGAATCCCCAACGTCATCTTGCGTTGAAGGAATAGGGGAAGCTAGCTCTGGTTGTCGAAATAATCGAGGCGTTGCCATAATTGCACAGGTGAACTGTCAAAATTATCGATAACAGGACCGTGCCCTGCGGAGCACATTGAACGCATTCAGCTTGTTGCGAGCAGTCTGTCACTGATAGGGTCCGGGCAACCTGTCCTGGAATTAGGAGACTGCGATGAAACTGACCTGGTATGGCCACTCCGCTTTCAAGATCGAGATTGAAGGCGCATCCATCCTGTTCGATCCGTTCTTTACCGGAAATCCGTCTTTCCCGGAGACCCTGTCAGTCGATCAGGCAGCGGATGGCGTAACGCATGTCATCCTGACCCATGGTCACAACGATCACATCGGTGACGCCGTCGACATCCTGAAAAAAACCGGTGCGCAGCTGACCTCCAATTTCGAAATCTGCATGTGGGCCAACCGGCAGGGGATCGAGAATATCAGCCCCATGAATTCCGGCGGCAAGGTGAACGTCGGCCCGTTCAGCGTCGCGCTGACACGTGCCGATCACTCGTCGTCCTTCCAGGCTGGCGGTGAGGCTATCTATCTGGGCAATCCACATGGTGTCATCATCGAAGCTCCTGGAGAAAAGACGCTCTATCACCTGGGAGATACCGACATCTTCTCCGACATGGCCCTGATCGACGAGATCTACCAGCCGAAAATCGGGCTTGTTCCCATCGGAGACCGCTTCACGATGGGCGGCAAGACGGCAGCGCTCGCCTGCACCCGTTTCTTCAACTTCGATACGATCATTCCCTGCCATTACGGCTCGTTCCCGATCATCGACCAGACGGCGGATACGTTCCTTGAGGCAATGGGCGGCGATCGCGACAAGGTGGCAAAGCCAAAACCCGGTGAACCGATTGACGTCTGACGGTTCAGTCGAGGGAAGCAATCTTTGCTTGTCTCCCTTGGAGGTAGAGGTTTAGTCTTTTTCCGGGAAATTTAAGAAGTAAGGGTGGTTTTCTTGTTTTGTGACGCTGGGAGCTTGGGTTCCAGCGTCAGGCGGAGGATATTATGCCGACTGTAAAAGACGTTACCTTCGATCTGCTTCGCAAACTCGGTTTGACAACTATCGTCGGCAATCCCGGGTCCACTGAAGAAACCTTTCTGAAGAATTTTCCGGACGACTTCCGCTACGTTCTTTCTCTGCAGGAAGCCAGCGCGTCGGCATCGCTGACGGCCTGGCGCAGGGTCTGCGCAAACCTGTCATTGTGAATGTACATACAGGTGCAGGCCTCGGTAACGCGATGGGCTGCATCCTGACCGCCTACCAGAACAAGACACCACTCATTCTGACCGCCGGACAGCAGACCCGAGACATGCTGCTGCTCGAGCCGCTTCTTACCAACATCAATGCGACGCTTTGCCCCAGCCATGGGTAAAGTGGAGTTATGAGCCGGCAAGGGCCCAGGACGTGCCGGCCGCCTTCATGCGTGCCTACGCGGCAGCCGTCCAGCAGCCGAGCGGGCCGGTGTTTCTGTCTCTCCCGCTGGATGACTGGGACAAGGAAATGGAAGGACCTGCAGAAGTCCGCTCCGTCTCTCTGCGCTCGGCCGCGACCCGGCCAGAATCAAGGATTTCGCGGAGCGTATCAACGCAGCAAAAACTCCGGTTCTGGTCTACGGCTCGGATATTGCCCGGTCAGAAGCCTGGGACGAAGGGATCGCGTTCGCAGAAGCGCTGTCTGCCCCGGTTCTGACGGCTCCTTTCGCGGAACGCGCGCCATTTCCGGAAGTCATCGGCTCCACGCCGGCACATTGCCTTCGGCCATCGGCCCCATCTGCAAGAGGCTCGAGGGGCACGACCTGGTTATCACCGTCGGAGCTCCGGTCTTCCGCTACTATCCATATGTCGCGGGAGACTACCTTCCGGCAGGAACAAAGCTGCTGCAAATCACCGACGATCCGGACATGGCGGCCAAGGCACCGGTTGGAGACAGTCTCGTCTCGGACAGCAGGCTTTTCCTTCAGGCGATCCTGCCTCAGCTGAATCAACGTGAGGAAAAGCCCAATCCCTACAAAAGGATCCGGCGCCGGTACCCGACTATTCGGCCCTGCCGCTGACGCAGGATGCCGTCTACAGCTTGATCCGGGAGGCTGCGCCGTCAGATTTCGTGCTGGTTGAAGAATCTCCATCCAACGTCATCGAGCTGGAGCGACAAATTCCGATCGACAAGCCGGATACGTTCTACACTTTTGCATCCGGAGGTCTCGGCTGGGACATGCCGGCCGCTGTCGGTCTTGCGATTGCCGAGGAAACGAGCGGACGCAACAGGCCCGTAATCGCCGTGATCGGCGACGGCTCGTTCCAGTATTCGGTGCAGAGCATCTATACCGGCGTGCAGGAGGAAGCCCATGTGGTCTTCGTTGCCATGCGCAACAGTCAATATGCGATCCTGAAGGAGTTCGCGATCCTGGAGGAAACGCCGAACGTTCCGGGGCTTGATCTTCCCGGGCTTGATATCGAGGCACTTGGGCGTGGATACGGCGCAAAGACTGCGAAGGTGAAAACCGCTGACGAATTCAGGGCATCTCTTTCCGCAGCGCTTGCGCACAGGGGGACGACAGTGATCGAGGTGGAAATATCACCCAAGCTTAGATCTTTGCTTGGATAAACGTTCAAAGCAGCACTCATCGTGCAATGCCATTTTTACCGGCGAGCGAGGGGATTTCGCCTCACGTAAAGTTCAAGAGTACCAAGCCGTACGCAAGGTCAGGCGATGCGCTGAAGCTTTAGGAGAGGCGATTTGGCTGACCGGCAGCTGAGCTGCCGCCAGCCAACACGTTGCTGAAGCCATCAGGCTGCATCCAGGCGGGCGAGGAAGTCGTCCAGAGATTTCCTGAGATTGGTCGATTGATCCTGAACGGAGGAAGAAGACCCTCGGAGCTGGTCGGAGGATTGAACAAGCGCCTGAATGGCTTCCTGCATCTGCATCATGTTGCGGGAGACGACGCTGGTATCCGAAGACGTTTCCTGCGCGTTTGCGGCAATCTCGGTTGTTGCCGAGCCCTGCTGTGACACTGCGGCGGAAATCGTTGTCGTATGAGTGTCGACTTCTGTCATGGTCGTTGAAATTTGTTCGATTGCGAGCACAGCCTCTCTGGTTTCCGATTGAATGGCTGCAATCTGCCCGCCGATTTCCTCGGTCGCCTTTGAGGTTTGGGTCGCCAGCTCTTTCACTTCCGCCGCGACCACCGCAAATCCCTTGCCTGCTTCACCGGCCCGCGCCGCTTCGATGGTTGCGTTCAGTGCAAGCAGGTTCGTCTGCTCGGCGATAGCCTGGATAAGAACGACAACTTCGCCAATCTTGTCGGCTGCGTCGGCCAGGTTTGAAATCTTCTCGTTGGTCAAGCTGGCCTGGCCGGTGGCCGAGGCAACCACGGACGCGGTCGCTTCCACCTGTCTGCTGATGTCCGCAATGGAGGCAGTAAGCTCTTCTGCGGCGGCGGCAACCGTATCGACCTTGCCGGATGCATTGTCCGCGGCGTGAGTGGTCGATTGTACGATCGAGCCGGAGTCCTCGGCGGCCTTGGTGGACATATCAACGGCGACCTGCAGCCCCTCTGTGGCATTGTCGAGAGCCGCGAGGACCGCTTCGGTGCTGGCACGGAAATCTTCTGCAAGCCTGTGCATCAGCTTCTTGCGGTCTGCTGCCTGGACCTCGCGCTGCCGGTCGACTTCTTCTGCCAACTGGCGTTGTTCAACCAGAGAGCCCTGGAAGACGTCCAGCGTGTCGCGGAGCTGGCCCAGCTCATCTGCTGCCCGCCAGGTCGGTCGCTCGATTTCAAGCTGGCCGGATGCCAGCAGGTTGGCATTTTCGGAAAGCTGCCGTGCGCGGTGACCGATAGTGCGGCTGAAATAGAACCAGGCTGTTGCCGCAAATAGCGCAAGCACCAGCGTGCCGCCGACCTGAAGTGCATTGGACGTTTCTGCGGCCGAGCGCAGGGATGACAACCCATTATCCATTTCCTGGTGAATGAGCGTTTCGGCGTCATCCGCCAGGGCGATGAAACGTTCGAAGGTTTCGTCAAAGGCAACATCGGCTCCCGAGCCGGCTTTCTCGGTTGAAAGCATGGCCTGGTGTCGAACGTTCGCAAGGTCGATCAGTTCGCCGATCTGGGCGAGAACGTCCTTGCTCTTCTGAAGGTCCGGATGGGCCTCAAGCGCTTTCCGGGCGTTTTCGAAACTGCCCAGAGCTTCTGCGAATTCCTCACCGGCATCACCGCCCAGGATTTCCGCGACCAGCAAATGTCCATGCGCAAGACTGAACCTTGCTTCACCTGCCAGGGCTTGCGCCTTCGCATCATTTGTCAGCGTGCGGAGATTGCAGCGATCTTCTGTTCCAGATCGTCGTAGATCGCATCGAACTTCTCGTCAGCCGAACTGCCGACACCCTGATCGCCTGCGAGGGAAGCGTATCGGCCTTGAGCGGAGGCAACAAACTCGTCGACTGCGGCCAGAACTTCCTTGATCTTTTCGCGGACTTCCGGGGAGCGGGAAGGGTAGAAGGTTCCTTCTTCGTTGCTCGCGCCGTTTAATATGGCGTTCGCGTAAAACCGTGTTTCGTCGAGGAGATTCCAGACTTCGTCGATGCTCTCGCCGTCGTCACCGGACATGATTTCCTCAAAAGCAAATGCGCATGCGTCGCGGTGAGCTTGATCTCCATCGCGGCATCCCCAAGCGGCGCCAATTCTGCTCCCAGGTGTTCCCCTTCGCTCGCGACACTTTTCATGAGACTGTAGGAGAAGAACCCCATGGACAGGGAAACCAGAACCAGGGCACCAAATACCAGCGCCAGCTTGCGGGAAATTCCGAATCTCATGAGAGCCTCAACATGTCTGAAGTGAGTTCTCTGATGGTATGGGGCTTGGATTAAATAAGTATTTCGCCAGATGATAGGAGAAAAGAACATTGATAGTTTTAAGTATATGTTTCAGAGAGCAGTAAAAATATTTGGTGTGTTTATCGTTGGGGTATGACGATGCTTCTGTACACCCGAATGGCTGAATGCGCTTTGGTGTGTGATAAGTTGTTCAAGTCATTGTGAGAATATTGTTGTGCCTTCAATCGTCAGGCACAATGCAAGCACATTTTGATGGTAGCCAAGCCGTCATTTTGGCCCAGCCACCCAAGCAAGTGAATAACCGGGGACTCATCATGAAGCTGTCCAGCTTTGCTTTCATCGCGGTTCTGAGCGGCGCTCTTTGTGCGTCGCCTGTCTTGTCGGCAGACAAGTCGATCACGCCTGACGGCAAGCCCGCGCCCTCCAAGCCGCATGCCAAGCCGGGGTCCAAAGCCGCGCAGGATGAAGAAGCTGCTGCTCAAACGCCTTATGCGACGGTGCGGGACGTGTTTTCCGGAGATACGACAGTTGCCGGTGAAAAGGTCGCCTTTCCGCAATCGAACCCTTCGCTAAAGGCCATCGAGATCACCATGGAGCCGGGCGAGGAGACACAGTGGCACCAGCATCATGCGCCGCTCTTTGCCTACATTCTGGAAGGCGAGATTACCGTCACTTACGAGGAACTTGGCAAGAAGGTCTACCGTGCCGGCGACGGTCTTCTGGAAGCAATGGATGTCACCCACAAAGGTCAGAACACCGGTGAAGGGCCGGCCAAGATCCTGGCTGTTTTCCTGCTCGGGGATGACGGTGTGGCAACGGTCGCCGAGGACAAGCCAGGTGCAAACAAGAACAAGGTCGAATAGGGGAGAGAAATCTCGCCTAACCGTCCTATACACCCATTGATTGAATGGACACTTTTCGATTTCCGATACACTCGGGAATGCGAACTTTCTGTAAAATATCGAAAATCGCTTGTCAGATCCAAAAGCTGACCTAAGGTAAGTGAAGACGGTCTGCCGGATGATGCAAAACGCGTCTGCAATCTGGGGGCGCAGTCTAAGCAACCATTCAGGTGGGAGTTTTCATGAGCTATTTTCGCACGTTGCCGCGTTTGAGCGCGGTGGTTCTCGGACTTGCGGCAGCTTTTGCCGTAACATCCCAGACAAGTCTGGCGCAGGAAGCGCAGAAGCCGAATATTCTCGCTATTTGGGGGGACGATATCGGCACCTGGAACATCAGCCACAACAACCGTGGCATGATGGGCTACCGCACGCCCAACATCGACCGGATCGCACAGGAAGGCGTTGCCTTTACCGACTATTACGCCCAGCAAAGCTGTACGGCCGGCCGCGCCGCCTTTATCGGGGGCAATGTGCCTGTGCGCACAGGCATGACCAAGGTTGGCCTGCCGGGAGCAGAGCAAGGCTGGCAGGAAACCGACGTCACCATGGCAACTATCCTGAAGTCGCAAGGTTACAAGACCGGCCAGTTCGGCAAGAACCACCAGGGAGACCTGGACGAACACCTGCCGACAAACCACGGTTTCGATGAGTTCTTCGGCAATCTCTACCATCTGAACGCCGAAGAAGAGCCGGAAAACCGGGACTACCCGGGTGACATGGTTCTGGCGAACGGCAAGACTTTCCGCGAACAGTTCGGTCCGCGTGGTGTCCTCCATACATGGGCAAATGCAGACGGAACGCAGAAGATCGAGGACACCGGTCCTCTTACGAAGAAGCGCATGGAAACCGTCGATGAGGAATCGCTTGCCGAAGCCAAGCGTTTTATTCGTGAAGCGGTGGAAGAGGGTGTTCCCTTCTTTGTCTGGTGGAACGGAACACGCATGCATTTCCGCACACATGTGAAGGAAGAGCATACGGGGATTGCCGGTCCGAGCGGGGATACCTATCACGACGGCATGGTCGAGCATGACATGCATGTCGGCGAGCTGCTGGACCTGTTGGATGAGCTCGGCATCGCCGATAACACGGTGGTGATGTATTCGACCGACAACGGCCCGCACTTCAACACCTGGCCGGATGCCGGCACGACGCCGTTCCGCAGCGAAAAGAATTCCAACTGGGAAGGTGCTTACCGTGTGCCGACCTTTGTTCGCTGGCCCGGCGTCTTCCAGGAAAACGTGACGCTGAACGGTATCGTTGCCCACGAAGACTGGCTGCCGACCTTCGCCGCGATTGCAGGGGCTTCGGATATCAAGGAACAGCTTCTTGAAGGTGTTGAACTCGGTGGACGGACTTACCGAAACTACATCGACGGTTACGACCTCAACGCCTATCTGAAAGGCGAGACCGATTCATCGCCGCGTCACGAGTTCTGGTACGTGAATGACGATGGTCAGGTGGTTGCGGCCCGGTACGACGACTGGAAGGTCGTGTTCCTGGAAAACCGCGGTCAGGCTTCGGCGCTGGCAGGAGCCCTTCACGGAACTGCGTGTGCCTGCTGTCTTCAACCTGCGCCGGGATCCTTTCGAAAAGGCCCAGCACAATGCCAATATCTATTTCGACTGGTTGCTGGACCGTGCGTTCGTGATCGTTCCGATCCAGGCACTGGCCTCAAGGTTCCTGCAGACCATGCAGGACTATCCGCCAAGCCAGACACCTGGATCCTTCAACCTGTCAGCGATCGAGGAAAAGTTGAAGGCCGGCATGAGCGGCAGCAACTGAGTTAAACGCGTCACTACAATAAAAAGCCCGGGGCTTTGCGACGCTCCGGGCTTTTTTGCGCATTTGCCAATGTGTCGTCCAGAGCCGCAGCAATTAGCGGTCGACTGATTTTGGATCTCAGAGACGGCGCAGCAGTTCAGGCGTCGGCCAGGCATCGGCAGGCATGCCAA
>LZQR01000188.1_pt1 | contig 16894 bp, 23 predicted proteins | sample 768601 | NCBI WGS metagenome assembly LZQR01 (sample SAMN05207299, study PRJNA324521) | oil field metagenome | isolation source: sample BH-FW-24 from oil reservoir | place: India: Bombay High | collected 2015-12-04
ATCGATGATGCTCAGAGGGACCCCAGTGCACGACGCGTTGCTTCAAGCAATAGAGCCATACCCGTTACTGAGACTACGATGTCAACGGTTGTCGGTGCATCGATGATGCTCAGAGGGACCCCAGTGCACGACGCGTTGCTTCAAGCAATAGAGCCATACCCGTTACTGAGACTACGATGTCAACGGTTGTCGGTGCACCAGATCGCCCGGCCAGTTCGGTATAGAAAATATAAATGTAAGCTGCAGCAAAGCTACCCGCTAATGCCAATACCCAGTCGATTAATGGGATATGGTCACGCGGAGAGTTCTTCATTGCAGGGTAAGCAGTGAAAGCGAGGAAAGTGGCAAAAGTTAAATGAATTGCTCGCGCTTCAGTATCGTTGAGTACGCCAAAATTAAAAATAAATGGTAGCGGAGAGGCATACCATAATTGAAATAGCGACCAGCACAGTGGTACGAACCATAAGATTCTACCTTGCAAGCCCATTGGGCTACGCGCACCTGTGTCTGCCTGAGCCACCATTTCTTGCACATCTTGTGACGGAGTGTTGTTCGTCGCCATGTACTTTTTCCTTATTATTGATGGTCCTGTCTGTATTGTGTATCGAGAACCCCGCTTCGCTATAACAGTGTAGTGAATAGAGCGAAGTTTGCTTTCGAGTGAATCGCTACAAATCTGTAACCCATTGATTTGTGGGCAAAGGAAATGTGCGGTTTCTTTTTTAGGTGTGAGCGCGACTTCTGAAAGAAATCGGCAGATTGCATTATGCAAGTTGAACAAAGCACGCTGGCAAACGATCGTTACCAGCATACTTAATCAGGCAGAAAACCATCCTTTTCTGCCCGAGCTTGAAGTCAGTAGTTGCTTACTTAAGCAGACCTACTTCTTTGTAGTATTTTTCCGCACCTGGATGAAGAGGGATGGAAAGGCCAGCTTTCACCATGTCTTCTTTCTTCAGGTTTGCAAATGCAGGGTGTAGACGTTTGAATGTATCGAAGTTTTCGAATACTGCTTTTGCAACATTGTAAGCGACGTCATCTGAAACATCAGAAGTCGTTACCATTGTCGCCGCAACACCGAAGCTGTTTACGTCTTTATCTGTACCACGGTACATGCCAGCAGGTACTGTGCTGAATGCGTAGTAAGGGTTGTTAGCAACGATCTTTTCGATTTCTGCGCCTGTCGCTGGGACAAGTTTTGCATCACAAGAGGTTGTTGCTTCTTTGATTGAACCGTTCGGGTGACCAACCATGTAGATGAATGCGTCGATCTTGTTGTCACATAGTGCTTGTGAACGCTCAGAGCCTTTTAGTTCAGATGCCAGTTTGAAGCTGTCGTTTGTCCAGCCCATTGCATCCATCACTACACCCATTGTCGCGCGGTCACCAGAGCCTGGGTTACCGATGTTGACACGTTTACCTTTAAGGTCTTGAACGTTTTTGATACCAGAATCTGCACGTGCGATGATGTTAAAAGGTTCTGTATGAAGAGAGAACATTGCACGTAGCTTTTTGTACGGGCCTTGTTCAGCAAACTTGCTCGTACCGTTATAGCCATGGTATTGCCAATCCGATTGCACGATACCAAAGTCTAGCTCGCCAGCACGGATAGTGTTGACGTTGTAAATTGAGCCGCCAGTCGATTCTACTGAACAACGAATGTTGTGATCTTTACGACCTTTGTTTACCAATTTACAAATAGCACCACCAGTAGGGTAGTAAACACCTGTAACAGAGCCAGTACCGATAGTAATAAACTCTTGAGCGTTAACTGCGCCTGCGCCCATAACTGCTGCAGCGATAGCGCCTACTTTTAGAAGTTTGTTAAATGCCATGAATTTCCTTCCTTATATTCATTATTAACCCAGAAATAACCTTAAATTATTTCAGGAGTTTCCTATTCGGAAACGGCATCTTTTCCAATCCAATCGTTTGAAAAAGCGAGCGAATCATAACAAAAAATTGGCAGAAAATTATCCGATTGTTAAAACTTATAGCGAATAAGTCTAAATCCTGCGACAAGTGTCGGAGATAAATTTGAGATGTAATTCTTTCCAGAACAAATACTTATGCTTGGTTTTGATAGGAGTATTAAAAAAATCAATAGCGTGATGTTAATCACAAAAGTGGTGGGTAAAAAATAGTCTGAAAAATCAAAAAATTTACATTTTTCATGGGCTACAAAACTCAACGAATTTCATAGCCCACAAACAGTTACTTAGCCTGTATATTCGAAAAGCTCACACACTGACTTGAACAATTGTTCTGTAGAAACTGGCATTGTTGGGGTAATGAAGATGGTGTCATCGCCGGCTACTACGCCAAGAATACCCTCAGATTTACCTAAAGAATCCAATAGGCGGGCAATCAATTGGGCTGCACCAGGGCCAGTGTGGATGACTACTAATGCTGCGTTGTGGTCGACATCTAAGACCAACTCACGCAGAGAGCTACTTACTGTAGGTACACCTAATTCTGCTGGTAGACAGTAAACCATCTCCATTTTTGCATTACGTGTACGAACCGCACCAAACTTCGTCAGCATACGGGAGACTTTAGATTGGTTGATGCTTTCAAAACCTTGTTGTTTTAGTGCATCTACGATCTCGCCCTGTGAACCGAAGCTCTCTTCTTTTAATAAGGCTTTAAAAGCGCGAACTAAGTTATCTTGTTTTCTGAATTGCGCATAGTCGTTATGATTCTCTTATTCAAGGGTCAGAAATTTTGCATATTCTCGCATATATATTCATGCAGTGCCAAAAAGTCACGGTAATATGTTAATTCCATCACTGTAAACCCTATACAGGATAGGGTTCTTTATGTGTAAAAATACTGACCTATTTATTGCACTGAATTTCTTGTCATTTCAACAGAATAACCGAATAATCAGCGCTCTATTTGTAGCACGGTAACACTGAGTTGCGCGAGGTCGCAAAGCTGACGTTAATTGATTGTAATCAAGTTGTGATTCCGATAGCTTTGTTTCAGCTGGTTACAAAATACCCGACGAATACGTTTATAAGAGAAATACTCTCAAGGAGAACTACATGAAAGTAGCCGTTATTGGTGCCGCTGGCGGCATCGGTCAAGCACTGGCCCTTCTACTTAAGAACCGTCTTCCTGCAGGTTCTGATTTAGCCCTATACGATATTGCTCCAGTAACTCCTGGTGTGGCTGCTGATCTTAGCCATATCCCGACTCCGGTTTCTATCAAAGGTTACGCTGGTGAAGATCCAACGCCTGCACTTGAAGGTGCAGACGTAGTACTGATCTCTGCTGGTGTAGCTCGTAAGCCTGGTATGGATCGTGCGGATCTGTTCAATGTAAATGCTGGTATCGTTAAATCGCTAGCAGAAAAGATCGCCGTTGTGTGTCCTACAGCATGTGTAGGTATCATCACTAACCCAGTTAACACGACAGTGCCAATCGCTGCTGAAGTTCTGAAAAAAGCGGGCGTTTACGATAAACGCAAACTGTTCGGTGTAACAACACTAGACGTTATCCGTTCAGAAACATTCGTCGCAGAGCTGAAAGACAAAGATCCAGGTGACGTTCGCGTTCCTGTGATCGGTGGCCACTCTGGGGTAACCATTCTTCCTCTGCTTTCTCAAGTTGAAGGCGTTGAGTTTACTGCTGAAGAAGTGGAAGCGCTAACGAAGCGTATCCAGAACGCAGGTACAGAAGTTGTAGAAGCGAAAGCGGGTGGCGGTAGCGCAACTTATCTATGGGTCAGGCGGCGTGTCGCTTTGGTCTAGCGCTAGTTCGCGCTCTTCAAGGTGAAGAAGGCGTGGTTGAGTGTGCGTACGTTGAAGGCGACAGCGAGCATGCATCATACTTCGCACAACCTGTGAAGCTAGGTAAAGACGGCGTAGAAGAAGTACTAAGCTACGGCGCATTGAGCGACTACGAAAATCTGCGCTTGACGGTATGTTAGAAACGCTAAATGGCGACATTAACATTGGTGTTGAGTTTGCCAAGTAAGCTTCTTCCTCTGTAGAAGCCATATAAAAGAAGAAAGCCGATCGTACGATCGGCTTTTTTGATCCTTTCATCCCAATGTGCGTAATAGAGTCAGTATCAAGCCACTTTGTGAAGGAGAAGATGATGGAAGCGAGTCGAATCCGTAAAGGTATGGTTGTAGAGTGTCAGCAAGGGGTAGGAACTATCTTAGTGGTTGACCAAGAAGCAGAAACGGTATTGTTGGCTAAGCAGGGCTCGGAAGAGCAATTGGCGGTAAGCTTTGACGAGATCGAAGACAACCCTCAACTACATGGTAATTGTGATCAGTACTACTAGGTCTAACACCCATCCAACAAACCACAGATAACAAAAAGGAAGAGCTCAGCTCTTCCTTTTTACTTTAGGGTCTTTCTATTCAGCCTTAGCTAGTTCGCTTCACGGCCATGTGAGCGAGAGTAACCAATGCTTGCTTATAATCGGATTCAGGCAGTACAGACAGTTCAGCAATCGCTTTATCAGCTTCTTCTAGTGCTTTTTGTGTCGTGTACTCAAGAGAACCAGCTTCTTGCATGACTGCTAAGATGTCTTCTAATCGATCCATGCCGTTGGCTTTCTCGATTGCTTCACGAATCATCGCTGTGTTCTCTGGCGTTGTATTACGCATCGCATGCAAAAGAGGGAGCGTTGGTTTGCCTTCTGCTAGGTCGTCGCCAACATTCTTACCCATGTCTTCACCGTCAGACGTATAGTCCATAACGTCATCGATAAGTTGGAATGCGGTACCCAGATATTTGCCGTAGTTTTGCAGCGCAACTTCTACGTTTTCTGGTGCGTCATTTAAGATCGCACCAATTTGCGTTGCCGACTCAAACAGACGAGCCGTTTTCGAGTAGATGACCTGCATGTAGCTTTCTTCAGTGGTGTCAGGATCATTGCAGTTCATTAACTGCTGAACTTCACCTTCTGCGATCACATTTACTGCATCACTCATTAGTTTAAGGATCTTCATTGATCCTAGCTCAGTCATCATTTGGAATGAGCGAGTGTAAATAAAGTCCCCAACTAATACGCTCGCCGCATTACCAAATGCAGCGTTCGCCGTCGCTTTACCACGACGCATGTCTGACTCATCAACTACATCATCGTGCAGCAGAGTGGCTGTATGGATGAACTCGATAAACGCCGCCGCCATAGTATGGCCGTTACCTTGGTAACCAAGAGCACGTGCTGACAATATCGCCAGAAGTGGTCTCAAGCGTTTGCCTCCACCACTTACGATATAGAAACCGAGTTGGTTGATTAAAGAGACATCAGAATTTAGTTGGGCTTGAATTGTTTCATTCACTTTTGCCATGTCATCGGCAGTAAGCGCTTGGATAGTTTTAAAATCCATCGTATATCCGGCTGAAGTTAGACCCTGCAAGGCTTATTCGATTTATATAATTGTCGAATAATACACTAAAAAACGTTGATTAATACATTACTAAAGGGCATGATTGCCGCACTTTTCTTTGGCGATTAGCTTTTCGCCAATTTTTTCAAAATATGGCTTGTCATAGGGCATCTCTTCTGTAGAATCTGCGCCCTATTGATGATTAGTTTAGCGCACATCCCTCATGAAAAGGCTGTGCGGAAAAAAGCGGAGTAAAATATGTACGCTGTTTTCCAATCTGGTGGTAAACAACACCGTGTAAGCGAAGGTCAAACTCTTCGTTTAGAGAAATTAGACGTTGAAACTGGTGCAACTGTAGAATTTGATAAAGTTCTTCTTGTTGCTAACGGCGAAGACATCAAAGTTGGTGCTCCTCTTGTAGAGGGCGGCAAAGTTGTTGCTGAAGTTGTACAACACGGTCGTGGCGATAAAGTTAAATCGTTAAGTTCCGTCGTCGTAAGCACTCTCGTAAGCAACAGGGTCACCGTCAGTGGTTCACTGAAGTGAAGATCACTGGTATCAACGCTTAATCTATTAGGAGAGTTTAACAATGGCACACAAAAAGCTGGTGGTTCTACTCGTAACGGCCGCGATTCAGAAAGCAAACGTCTAGGTGTTAAGCGTTTCGGTGGTGAATCTGTTCTTGCAGGTAACATCATCGTTCGTCAACGTGGTACTAAGTTCCACGCTGGTAACAACGTAGGTATCGGTAAAGACCACACTCTATTCGCTCTTACTGAAGGTAAAGTGAAGTTCGAGGTTAAAGGTCCTAAGAACCGTAAGTTTGTAAGCATCGAAGCTGAGTAATTTTACCTTTTAGGTTAATTACTAAAGCTTTAAAGCTGAATTCAAAAGCCCTGCCGATTCGGCGGGGTTTTTTATTTGTAGCAGTCGACATATCGAAGTTTCTCGCCCTGCCCCGAACGGTAGGTATCTGGGAGCTTAGATCTGTCATCTGCTAAAATTGTTTGATGACAAGTCAGATTTAATCCACGCACGAAGTAGTCGGAGTAAAAGATGAAGTTCGTAGATGAAGCGGTAGTAAAAGTTCAGGCTGGTGACGGCGGTAGCGGCGTTGTAAGTTTCTGGCGTGAAAAATTCATCACTAAAGGTGGCCCAGATGGTGGCGACGGTGGTGATGGTGGTGATGTATATATCCAAGCCGATGAAAACCTAAATACCCTGATCGATTACCGTTTCCAACGCTTTTACGAAGCAGAACGCGGTGAAAACGGTCGCGGCGGTAACTGTACTGGTAAACGTGGTAAAGACATCACACTTCGCGTGCCAGTAGGTACTCGCGCAGTTGATATCCACACTAACGAAATCGTTGCCGAAGTAGCAGAACACGGTAAGAAAGTGATGGTCGCTAAAGGCGGCTGGCACGGTCTTGGTAACACGCGTTTTAAATCTTCAGTAAACCGCGCTCCTCGTCAGAGAACGCTAGGTACTAAAGGTGAAATCCGTGAAATCCGTCTAGAGCTATTGCTATTGGCAGATGTTGGTATGCTTGGTCTACCTAACGCAGGTAAATCAACCTTTATCCGCGCAGTATCAGCAGCAAAACCAAAAGTAGCAGATTACCCATTTACTACATTAATCCCAAGCTTGGGTGTAGTGAGTGTGGTTCCTGAGAAGAGCTTTGTGGTTGCAGACATTCCTGGTCTAATCGAAGGCGCAGCTGACGGTGCTGGTCTAGGTATTCGCTTCCTTAAGCACCTAGAGCGTTGCCGCGTATTGCTGCACATGATTGATATCATGCCTATCGATCAGTCAGATCCAATTCAAAATGCCCTGACCATCATTGATGAACTGGAGCAGTACAGTGAAAAACTAGCAGGCAAACCTCGTTGGCTAGTCTTCAACAAAACGGATCTGATGCCAGAAGAAGAAGCGAATGAAAAGATCCAAGAGATCTTGGATGCGCTAGGTTGGGAAGATGAGTTCTTTAAGATCTCGGCGATCAACCGTAACGGTACAAAAGAGCTTTGCTACAAGTTAGCTGACTTTATGGAAAACCTACCTCGTGAAGAGGAAGAAGTTGCTGAAGAAGATAAAGTAAACTTCATGTGGGATGACTACCATAAAGACGCGATCGCTGGCAAAGACGTTATCACTGAAGAAGATGACGACGATTGGGATGATTGGGACGATGAAGAAGACGACGGTCACGTTGTTTACGTCCGCGACTAATCGCTAGCTAATTCATTAAGCCGCAATGTTTATTGCGGTTTTTTTGTATCTAAATCATGTTAGACGATGTGATTTGCGGCAAAATAATGAGCTTAACGGACTTAGGAAGTATTTATGACATCGGAAGTTATATCGTCTTGTGCAACGACGGCATCCAACCAAAGGGCCATTTCTCGGCTTGTTGCCCAAGCTGGGCAAATGCTATTAGCCCACGGGGCAGAGAGCACGCTTGTGAGTGACATCATGCAGCGCATCGGTATTGCCTGTGGTGTCAGCGAAGTGGCAGTGGCATTATCTGCTAATGCTTTGGTGGTCACGACAGTCAAAGACGATCACTGCATTACAACAACCAGAAGTTGCGCCGATCGCGGGATCAACATGCGAGTGATCACCCAGATCAACGCATTGTATCATGATGGAGCGCGGCTTGCTCGATGTGAGAATGGCGCAGAAGAAACTCAACACCATTAGCCTGAGCGCTATAACCGTTGGTTGGTGGTGTTCATGATCGGTCTTTCTTGTGCGGCTTTCAGTCATCTGGCTGGTGGAGACTTAGGTGTGTTTGCCATGACGTTTCTTGCTTCTGCTGGCGGTATGACCGTTCGACAAGAAATTGGCCATCGCCACTTTAACCCTCTTCTCAACTTCGCTGTCACGGCGTTTGTGACCACACTAATCTCAGCTCAAGCGGTGATTTTTGACATTGGTAACTTGCCAACCGTTGCTATGGCATCCTCAGTATTAATGCTGGTTCCTGGTTTTCCATTGATTAACTCGGTCGCCGATATGCTGAAAGGCCATATCAACATGGGCATCGCACGATTCACTATGGCGAGCTTGCTTACTCTCGCAACTTGTCTTGGCATTGTAGCGGCGATGGAAGTCACTGGTATCTGGGGGTGGATGAGCTAATGAGTGTGTTTGATTTGGCCTTAGGGCTCTTAAACGATATGTTCTTTGCCGCGATCCCGGCAGTTGGTTTTGCAATGGTGTTTAATGTGCCACAGAAGGCGCTGAAGTACTGCGCGATAGGCGGTGCGATTGGTCACGGCAGCCGCTATTTAATGATGCACTTCGGCTTACCAATTGAGTGGGCAACGTTTTTTGCGGCGACGTTAGTAGGTTTAATCGGTGTTCACTGGTCTCATCGTTTTCTTGCCCACCCAAAAGTCTTCACTGTGGCAGCTTTGATTCCTATGGTTCCGGGTGTATTCGCATATAAGGCCATGATCGCATGGTGGAGATAAACCACTTAGGTTATTCACCTGAACTTATTGCTACGTGCATGGAAAACTTTCTTAAAGCGATGTTTATTATTGCTGGCTTAGCGGTTGGCTTGGCGGTTCCGGGGCTGCTATTCTATCGCCGTCGACCAATAGTTTAAGGACACAGTATGATCATCAGCATGATTGCCGCGATGGCAGACAACCGAATCATCGGTAAAGACAATCAGATGCCTTGGCATCTTCCGGCAGATTTTGCATGGTTTAAGCGCTGTACAATGGGTAAGCCTGTTGTGATGGGACGTAAAACTTATGAATCAATCGGACGTCCTTTACCTGGCCGTTTGAATATTGTCATCAGCGTGATGCTTCACTTTCTATTGAAGGTGTCACGACCGTTACGTCGATTGAGCAAGCGCTTGAGGTTGCTGGTGAAGTGGAAGAAGTGATGATCATTGGTGGTGGGGCGATTTATGCTGCGTGTTTACCGATGGCTAACAAACTGTATATCACGCATATTGAAGCCGAAATTCAGGGCGATACTCAGTTCCCAGATTGGGGAAATGAGTTTAAAGAAACATACTCTGAAGCGTATCAAGCGGATGAGAAAAACGCTTACAACATGCGTTTTACGATTTTAGAAAATAATCAAATTGAGCCGAATAAGAAAAGCACCGCAAATGCGGTGCTTTTGTTTCTAGCCGGCAATCGGGCTGTTAACTGAGTGCTTGTTGAGTGAAAACTTGCTTGTCTTCCCAACGAATCATGGTGAGCGAGCCTCCCCAAACGCAGCCAGTATCAAGACCAATGATGCTTTCATCTATATGACCTTGCAGTGCAGCCCAGTGGCCAAACAACACCGCTTTTTCTAAAGGAACACGTTGTGGTAGTTTGAACCACGGCACGAGCTCATCTTCCGAGACCTCTTGCGGTGGTAGTTTGCAATCCATATCCAAGCGACCATCAGGGAAGCAAAAACGCATGCGAGTAAATGCATTGATGGTGTAGCGATAGCGGTCGAGTCCTGAAAGGGATTCATCCCAGAGATCAGGCTGGTTGCTGTACATATTTTCTAGCAGCCAAGGCAATTGTTTACTTCGAATGATCGCTTCCACTTCACGTGCACAGCTTCTAGCAGTATCAAGATCCCATAGTGGAGAGATGCCTGCATGACACATGACAAAGTCATCGTGTTCTGCCAACAGTGGTTGTTGTGATAGCCAAGTCAGCAGTTCTTTTTTGTCTGGAGCAGAGAAGATTGGCGCCGTCTTATCCTTGTCTTTGACCTTTTTTAGCCCTTGAGAAACGGCCATTAGGTGCAAGTCATGGTTACCCAAAACGACTTTGGCGCTGTCACCAAGAGACTTAACAAAGCGCAATGTCTCTAAAGACTTAGGCCCTCGTGCGACAAGGTCGCCAGCCAACCAAAGTTGGTCATGTGACGCAGAAAAATTGACTCGCTCTAGCAGTTGTTGCAGTTCATCAAAACAGCCTTGGATATCACCAACAATATAGGTAGCCACTGAGTCTCCTGATTAATTTAACACGTTTGGTATCGCCAAACGGAACGGGTCGATCTCGGTGATAAATTCATTGCCCTTTTCATCCAGCAGAATGTAGTGTCCTTGCATTACTCCAACCGGCGTCTCAAGTGCGGTGCCACTACTGTAGGTGTATTCGTCGCTACCGGAAATAAAAGGTTGCTGGCCGACAACACCTTCGCCTTCTACGGTCATTTGCTTGCCATTGGAATCGGTAATCAACCAGCGGCGGCTGATTAATTGCACGGTTTGTTGGCTGAGGTTTTTTATCGTAATGACGTAAGCAAAAACGTAGCGTTGCAGTTCAGGGTTGGACTGTTCTTCAATGTATTTGGTATGAACTTGAATTTTGATGCAGGGTTGAATGACGTCCATGTGCACTCCTCGAGAAACGTAATATCCCAATAATAATAAGCAAACCGGCAGGGGTTTGGCTTATCGTTTGAGTTCTTAGTGCTGCGGGTTATCCGCGAGCCAGTTCGCCATGGCGACGAATTGTTGTAGCGTCAGGTTCTCTGGACGCATGCTTGGGTTTACACCAAGCTCTTCCAACACTTCTGCACTGATCAGTGCTTTGTAACAGTTACGTACTGTTTTACGGCGTTGGTTAAAGCCTTCACGACATACTCGCTCCAGCAAACGCAAATCTTTTGCAGGATGTGGCAGCTCTTCGTAAGGCACAAGACGAACAACAGCAGAGTCTACTTTGGTGGCGGAACAAACGCCGTTGGTGGTACTTCTAGTACAGGCACAACTTTACAGTAGTATTGAGCCATAACCGTTAGTCGGCCGTAAGCTTTGCTACCAGGACCTGCTGCCAAACGATTTACCACTTCTTTTTGAAGCATAAAGTGCATGTCTTGAATGTCTTTATGGAATTCAAATAAGTGGAACATCAATGGTGTAGAGATGTTGTATGGCAAGTTACCGAAGATACGTAGCTTGTTGTTTGGCTTCACCAACTGAGTGAAGTCAAAGCGCATTGCATCGCCTTCATGAATTGTAAGCTTGTCAGCCAATTCTGGGTGGTTGCGTAGACGCTCTGCTAGATCTCGGTCTAACTCGATAACCGTGAACTTATCGACTTCGCGGCCAACAGGTTCGGTAATTGCACCAAGCCCGGGCCGATCTCAACAAGGTTCTGACCTGGTCTTGGGTTAATTGCTGATACGATACCGTCAATAATGTATGGATCGTTCAGGAAGTTTTGACCAAAACGTTTACGCGCTTTGTGTCCTAAATGGACATCATTTCTCATTGTTTCTTCTCTACCAATTCTATCGCATGCGTGAGCGCTGTTCGGAAGCTCCCTGTATCCGCTTGACCTGTCCCTGCCAGCTCTAATGCAGTACCGTGATCCACCGAGGTTCTTATAAATGGTAGACCAAGCGTAATGTTTACTGAACGACCAAAGCCTTTGTATTTTAATACTGGCAACACTTGATCGTGGTACATACCTAAAACAGCATCAGCATCGTTTAAATACTTTTCATTGAAAATGGTGTCTGCCGGCAATGGGCCGATCAGATTGATTCCTTTTTCTTGTCGAATCTTTTCCAATGTCGGAGTGATGGTCTCGATCTCTTCGCGACCCAAACAGCCATCTTCTCCCGCATGTGGATTTAGCCCGCAAACATAGATGTTTGGCTGCGAGATGGCAAATTTTTCTACAAGATCTTTATGAAGAATATCGATGATTTTTTCTAATCGCTCTTCCGTGACGGCTTTAGATACGTAAGCCAAAGGGATATGCGTTGTTACTAGAGCAACTCGCAGGCCTTCAGTGGCTAGCATCATCACGACCAACGGTGTGTTGGACTTCTCGGCGAAGAATTCAGTATGTCCACTGAACGCTACACCTGAGCGATTTATCACCCCCTTATGTACAGGGCCGGTGACAATAGCATCAAATTCATCATTCATACAGCCCAAAGCGGCTCTTTCTAGCGTTTTTAATACGTAGTGGCCGTTGGCTTCATTAAGTTGACCTGCCACCGCAGTCTCTGCGATTTCGATGTGGTCTACGATTAGGGTGCCAGCTTGTTGCGCTTTGGGTGCTTCTTCTGGATTGTAATCAGTCAGTTGAACATCAATGCCGAGTAGTGCGGCACGTTCCAACAGCATGTTTTGTCTGCGCAGAGACGATTGGTGTGCCCAGTCTTCCTTAGACAAGGCGAGCACCAAATCGGGACCGATACCCGCAGGTTCCCCTGCGGTTACGACGATTCTGCGAATCGAATTAGTTGCCATCATTGTCATCCACGATTTCAACGAATGCGCTTGCGCGTAGCTCTTGCATCCATGCGCCAGCTTCTTCATTAAACTTACGGTTAAATAGAATGCGGTAAGCTTTGTTCTTCATTGCTGAGTCTGTGCGGTCAACTTGACGACGGTCTAGTACTTCAACAATGTGCCAACCGTGTTACGGTTTGAACGGTGCACTGATTGAGCCTACTGGTAGTGTTTCTACTTGGTGTTTAAATTCTGGTACGTATAAGTCAGGTGTTTGGTAACCCAGTTCACCATTTTGAGCGGCTGAACCTGGGTCTTGGCTGTATTGCGTTGCCAATTGGCCGAAGGTCGCTTCACCTGCTTTGATACGGCGGATGAACTCGTTTAGTTCTTTCTTCGCGCCATCGTCACTTAAGATAACGGTTGGTTTGATAAGGATATGGCGAGCATTTACCTCTGTGACCGCTACGGTTTCAAGACCTTTCACATCTTCAATTTTTAGGATGTGGAAACCGATGCCACTGCGGAATGGGCCAATGATACTGCCTTTGTTTTGCATCTTGATTTGGTCAGCAAAGATGGTCGGCATTTCTTCTTTACGCATCCAACCCCAATCACCACCTTGTAGTGCTTTCGGGCCTTTTGAGTAGGTGTACGCCATTTCAGAGAAATCTGCACCGTCTTTGAGTTTCTTAACCAATGCATTGGCTTCTGCTTCGACTTCTGACTTGTCTTTGTCGTCAGAGAAACGAAGTTGGATATGGCCAATCTTGTACTGAACGGTTGCGTTAGTTTCTTTCGCCAATTGGTCTGCAAGGCTATCTACCTCAGCAGGAAGAATGTTGATACGACGACGAACCAGTGCATTACGCGCTTCAGAAGCGGCAATTTCTTTACGAATCTGTTCGCGGAATTCAGAGTAGCTTAGACCTTCTGCTTGTACAGAGGCTGCCAACTGTTCCACGCTTTGGTTGTTGTTGCGAGCAATCTCTGCAATCGCTTGATTGAGGCGGTTGTCATCGATACGTACACCGATACGCTCAGCTTCTTGGCCTTGAAGCGTGTCGATAATAAGCTTTTCTACCACTTGGTCTTTCAGCACGCTTGCTGAAGGTAGACTCTTGCCACTTTGGCGAGCGTTTGCTTGAAGCGTTTTCATCGCGGTATCGATGTCGCTTTGCAGAATCACACCATCGTTTACGATGACTGCAACCTTATCAAGCTCTACTGGCGCTGCTGTTACACCACAAGAAAGTAGGGCGGTGAATAAGAGTGATTTCCAAATTTTCATTAAAAATTCCGTCAGTAATAGTGATTAAGCGTCTTGTTATAGGTAAGACGCTTAATTTGATTAATTGTTCAAATAGAATGGTCGGCCGTATTTGATCGCATTGTCTGAGCCATCAAGTTCTTTCGCGGCGGTATCTGCACGTTGGTTGGTTGCAAAACCCTGAATACCGAAGTTAACACTGATGTTATTTTCGTATTTCGGTGATGAACCATCGCTACCGATCGCTTTTCATCCCAGCCCAATAGTTGGTTTGAGTAGGTTAGACCGAAGTACCAACAATCTGATTGGTAGCGCAAGCTGGCTAGCCATTCCATATCAATATTTTCATTTAGGTCGTAGTAGTACTGACCGCTTGCAGACCAGCTCGGGTTGAACTCGTATGCCGCTACGATACCCGCTTGTGAAATGCCTTTACGAGTGATCGTATCTAGGTTTTCGACAATGACCGTATCTTCGATGTACTCACGCGTTACGTAGCGGTAGTTACCTTGAATAAAACCGCCGTTAAATTGGTATTCCAAGGTGCTGTTTGCTAGTTGCATTGAGCTCAAGTCGATGTCGTACTGGAGACCACCGTGGTAGAACAGGTAATCGTTGTAGTTGAAATCGGTTTCAATTGCCCATGACGAGTAGTTTGACGTTTCATCAGGCATGCTTGGGTTATTGCTGAGCTTGGTCTTCTTGTCGAAGTAGTAGATCTGACCAAACGAAACGTTCAATCGCTCTTTGTAATCATCATCGAAGAAACGAGTACTTGCACCGTAGCTTAACTGGTTTGCAGAAGCGATCTTGTCGATACCACTGTATTTACGGCTGCGGAATAGACCGTAGTAGTCGGTTTGCAGCAAGGTGGTGTCGTAGTTGTAGATGTTGCTCTGGTCTTCATCCGGCACATACAAGTATTGCAACTGTGGCTCAAGTGTTTGGGTATAGCCTTCAATCCAACTTGTATCACGCTCGAGGTACATACGCGCATGGGTACGGAATTCTGGAATGACACGTGACACGTTTTCATCCAGTGTATTACGTAGGTCTGGATCAGTCAGTCCTTCTATGTCTTGCGAGTAGTATGTCGACAAGACGCGAGCTTCTGTAGTCCAAGTTGCCCAAGAGCTCGATAGAGGAATAGTAATGCCTGGCTCGACGTGAACACGGGTTGCATCTGGCTTCGCAGTATCATCGGTATCGAAGCGGCTAAGTTGGCTCTTCACATCGAAGTTTACGTAGTTACCCCACAGTGGCGTGTAGTAGTTCAACTCAAGTTCAGGCAGAAGACGGTATGGTTGGTTGTCTTCCTCTAGTAGGATTTGGAAGTCACGGACACGTAATGATGCATCCCAGAAGTTTGAGCGATATTTCACTTCACCTTCTTGGAGCAGTTGGCCATCTTCACGGTTACCAATGTCAGAATCTAGATCTCGGAAGTAGTCGATATCACTCACTTTGGAGTAATCAAGCTGACCACCCATTGCTTGTTGATAATACCGTCGTGCTTAAATTGGTAACCCCAGCGCGACTCGTCATCGTACTTTTTGTCGCTGCCCATGTATTCGCCTTTGATCTCACCGTCACCCCAACCATCGGTTAGGTAGCGGAAATCAGTATCCAGCTTATTACCACGCTTTTGCATGTACATAGGTGTAATCGTCATATCGTACTGTGGCGCGATATTCCAGTAAAATGGAAGCTCGACCTCCATACCATCACTCGAGCCATACGACATAGACGGGAATAGGAAGCCCGTTTTACGTGTGTCGCCAATTGGCATGGTCATATACGGTACGTAGAAAACTGGCACATCCAATATTTCGAAACGTGGGTGGTGCAGGGTTGCTGTCTCTTCGTCTTGGTCGACATCGATGCCCGATGCAACTAATCGCCAAGCGTTATCACCCTGAGGACAAGAGGTGATCGAACCATCTTCTAGCTCATACACTGACTGACCAGTACGTGCGATGTATGCCGCTGTACCTCGACCTTGTTGGCAAAGGAACTGATAATCGGTGTTTTCGAGTGAGAAGGTATCTTGGTTGATGTCGTTGGTCACACGGTCAGAGCGTGCTTTCACTTTACCATCGTTGAAGGTAACGTTACCTTCGGCCACAACCACGTTGTCTTGCTGGTGAAGTGTTACGCTATCCGCGGTGATTTTCTTCGGGCCTTGCGTTACTTCAACGTTGCCAGAGTACTGAGCTTTGTCGCCATTGATGGCTTGTAAGCGGTCTGCTTGTACGACGACTTCAGAGTTAAGCGCGTCCTCCTCACCACTTGTTTCGACCAAACATTGATCTGTGGTGGGCATTTCCTGCACACTATCATTGATATTCGCTTCAGCTTGAGTGGTGGGTACAAACAAGGCGGTGCTGATAGAGGCCGCTAAACATGTGCGGGAGAAATGTTGCATTGAATTGAACTTTCCTGTGTCACTGCTACTCGATGGCTATAGGGCTTGTTGTACCCTCGCGTTATAGCCAAATGAAGCAACTATAGTTTGCAATTATCCCAGAGCATGGATTCGCTGTGGCATAATGCCGATATAAAATAGCTGCAAAGATAGCCAGGCTAAATAGCCTGATCTGAAAAAAACTAATTCCATTATCATAAAGGAAATCGTTGCGTCCGGCACTATAAGACCGCCGTCGTCGATAAAAATTCATTGATAGAGAACACATAATGCATATTTTTGGCAAATTTTGGGTGCCTTTTTTGGCTTGTTACTCGGTGGCCCATTCGGTTTATTGTTTGGCCTATTTATCGGTCACCAATTCGATAAAGCGCGCCGTTTAAGCCAAGCTGGATTTCTACAGGTGGTTTCGGTAAAGGGCCTAGCCAACTACGTACGTCTGAGCATCGATCGATGTACACTACGTACGTCCTGAGCATCATCGATGTACAGCTCGTACGTCTGAGCATCGATCGAGTCACTACGTACGTCTGAGCATCGATCGATGTACACTACGTACGTCCTGAGCATCATCGATGTACAGCTCGTACGTCTGAGCATCGATCGAGTCACTACGTA
>LZQR01000189.1_pt1 | contig 16814 bp, 25 predicted proteins | sample 768601 | NCBI WGS metagenome assembly LZQR01 (sample SAMN05207299, study PRJNA324521) | oil field metagenome | isolation source: sample BH-FW-24 from oil reservoir | place: India: Bombay High | collected 2015-12-04
CGAAAAAGCTATATTTTTCACAAATTGATTTCCATCAAAATAGTAGGGTTTCTATGTGCTAGATTGCGCGCAGCTCAAGAATAGAAGAACTATTAAGCCCTACAAAGGAAATAACAATGAAAAAACAATCAGCAGTTTAGCAGTGGTTGCCGCGTTAGTGTCTCCAAGTGTTTTCGCTCACAGTGAAGGTGACTTTATTCTACGTGTTGGTGCGGCATCGGTTGTACCAAACGACAGCAGTGACAAGATCTTGGGTTCTCAATATGAGTTAGAAGTTAATTCAGACACCCAGCTGGGTTTGACGTTTGGTTACATGTTTACCGACAACATCAGCTTAGAGGTTCTAGCTGCGACACCATTTAGCCACGATATCTCTACTGATTTGGTTGGCAAGGATATCGGTAGCACCAAACACTTGCCACCTACAGTAATGGTTCAATACTATTTGGTGACTCACAAAGCAAATTCCGCCCGTACGTGGGTGCGGGTCTGAACTACACCATCTTCTTCGATGAAGGCTTTAACAGTACAGGTAAAGGTGCGGGACTTTCTGATCTGAAATTGGATGATTCATTCGGTCTAGCTGCCAACGTTGGTTTGGACTACATGATCAACGATAAATGGTTCCTAAACGCATCGGCGTGGTACGCAAACATTGAAACAGAAGCGACCTACAAAGCGGGTGGCGCGAAACAAAAAACTGACGTTGAAATCAACCCTTGGGTATTCATGATCAGCGGCGGTTACAAGTTCTAAGTAAAAGCAGTAGTAAAAGAACAATAAGATTATTGGCATGACTTTTAGGGGCAGTTGCGGGGATTGCCCCTCTTTTTTGTCTGTTATTACTGAACCATTTCTACTCTGTCTATCACACCCCATTGGGTTTCTCTCTTCTATACTTTATGCACGATTGGAGAGTGAATGTCTTTGCGCATCATTTGAACAAATGATCAACGCTCAAAATCGGAACTTAACCTTTCAGATCATCTTGTTGTTCAGAAGCTGAAAAATCCTACACTGATCACATAATTGAACACTTGGACAATATAAATGAGCGACGATATCGCGAAGAAATCCTCTTCGAAATCCAAACTGACCAAAATCCTTTTCCTTCTCGTTTGTGCTATCGCCTTCGGTGCGATGTACTGGTCTTGGCAATATTCCGACAGTCACCCGAGTACGGAAGACGCCTATGTAAGAGCTAAAATCCTGTCTGTCGCTCCTCAGGTTCAAGGCCAAGTGATCTCAGTCGAAGCCAAAGACTTCCAAGTGGTGAACAAAGGCGACCTGCTATTAAAGATTGATTCTCGCCCTTACCTGCTCGCGGTTAAACAAGCGAAAGCGGCTTATCAATTGGCGGTGCAACAGCACGACGTAGCCGACAAGCAAGTGACTGAAGCGGTGGCGGGATTGGATGCGGCGCGTTCTAACCTGACCGAAGCGCAGTTGGAGTACAAACGTACTAATTCGCTAGTGAAACGCAAATTAGCATCTGACCAAGATTTGGATACTGCGAAGAACAAACTCGCTAACGCTCAAGCAAGCTTAGAACAAGCACGTGCAACGGTAGAAAAAGCAATCGCAAACCGCGGTGAAGAAGGTGCAGAGGCGGCGGTTGTTCAACAAGCGGCGGCGCAACTTGCACAAGCTGAATTGAACCTGAGCTACACCGACATCACTTCTCCTGTCGATGGCATTGCGGGTGAAATCAACACACATACTGGTTCTGTTGTCGGCATTGGCCAAACACTGTTCCCTGTGATTGTAAAAGACAGTTACTGGGTACGCGCAAACTTTAAAGAAACTGACCTAACACACATCAAAGCAGGCATGCATGCTGAAGTCGTGATCGACATGTACCCAGATGTGGTTTGGGATGCGAAAGTGGAAGAACTGTCGCCAGCAAGTGGTACCTCTTTCTCTTTGATGCCACCAGAAAATGCAACTGGTAACTGGGTGAAAATCAAACAACGTTTCCCTGTGCGTTTGACGCTTGAAGTACCTGAAGGTGCGCCACAATTACGTGTGGGTGCAAGCTCCGAAGTGACTGTTGATCTGAAAAGTAACGCACAATGAGTAACGAGATTACGGCCGACAAACGGGGAATAGCCACCGTCGCCGTGATGCTTTCGGCCATCATGGTGCTGATAGACATGACCGTTGCTAACGTGTCGCTTTCACACATGATGGGCGCATTGGGTGCAACGGCAGACCAAATCACTTGGGTGCTAACTGGCTACAGCATGGCTGAGGCGATCTTCATTCCGATGACCAGTTTCTGGGTATCGAGATTTGGTGAGCGTAAAGTCATGCTGGTGGCGGTCATCGGCTTTGTGATTGCCAGTGCTTTCTGTGGACAAGCGGGTTCACTCGAAGAGATGGTAGTGTTCCGTATTATCCAAGGTGCGTTTGGTGCTTCGGTTATTCCACTAGCGCAATCGACACTGGTTCAGATTTACCCTTCCGAACAAAAAGGCAAGGCGATGGCGATCTTCTCCATCGGTATCTTGCTTGGTCCGATTTAGGCCCGGTAGTGGGCGGTGTGATTACTGATAACATCAACTGGCGTTGGATCTTCTACGTCAACTTGCCATTTGGCTTGGTGTGTACTGCGCTGATTTATCGCTACATCCACATTAGCAACAAATCCAAACCAAACTTCGACTGGTGGATCATTGGCTATATGGCCCTCGGGGTCGGTGCGTTGCAGTTCGTACTCGACAAGGGTAACGACGAAGACTGGTTTAACTCCCGCATTATTCAAACCGCAGTGCTGCTGGCGATCATGGGCTTAATCATGTGGATCTACCGCAGTTGGAAGACCAAGAGCCCCATTGCGCCTCTGTGGCTCCTTAAGGACAAAACCTTATGGTCTCGTCCTTAATAATGGCGGTGGTGTCGATGGCCATGTTCGGCTTGACCACTCAACAACCAATGTTGCTCGAAAGCTTATTGAACTACCCAGTATCCACTACGGGTATGTTAATGGCACCACGGGGGCTGGCGTCTGCCTGTATGCTGATATTGGTGATTGTGATTAACCCACAATTCGATCCAAGGTTAAAGATTGTCTTTGGCCTAACCTGTATCGGTATTGGTAGTTACCTCATGACCTTGTACTCCATGGAGATCGATACCTTCTGGATCGTGATGCCAAGTATGATTCAAGGTATGGGCTTAGGTTTGACCTTCTCGACCCTATCGACACTGGCGTACATGACATTGCCAAAAGAGCAGTCGGTGGCAGGGGCGAGTATTTTTAACCTGTTCCGCACCATTGGTAGTTCGTTTGGTATTTCGATTGCGACTACATACCAATACCGTGACAGCCAACAGCAATGGCATGCTTTGGGAGAAGGCTTCAACCCTTATAACCCAGTGCTGCATGACTGGGCTGCGAAACAGGGGTTATCGATTACCGATCCTGCGGCATTGGAGCAATACCAGAACATGCTCCATCAGCAATCGCAAATGGTGGCCTTTGTGCACACCTTCCAGTTGGTCGGGGTGATGTTCGTTATCATGATGCCGATGCTGATATTTATCCGCTCAAGGTAAACCTTTAAAGCCAAACAAAAGCGTCCTTAACTCAGCCAGTTAAGGGCGCTTTTTTATGTCTGACTTTTCTATCGGTTTTCGAGCAGTTAACTGAAGGTCACTTCACTGAAATGCGGATTGTCTTTGAGTGCTCTCATTGCAATTAATTGCTCGGTTGGGAACGAAATGTGCTCGCCATCGATGTCCAAAAACAAGCACTCTTGTCGTTCAATATCGTAGCCTGTATCAAATGCGCTGCCTTGATGTTTCTCACCGTTTTTGAGGGTGATCTCCACGGGCAGATTAAACATACAGGCGATTTCAATAAAATCGTATTGGCTGCAGGTCACCATAACTTTTCTCCTTCTCTCTTCCTTCTCAAGATCGCTAAAGGACAGAAATACTTCTCTGAAACTTAATCTTCATCTTACGCCCTATTTTGGTCATGAAAAAGACATACAAGCAGGCTTAACTAAAACCATAGTTTATTGAACAAGACGTAGATAGGACATGTCTGAAACGACACTTAAAAACACGTACTTGGCTCGTGAGCGCGCAACGCAATCACTGATTACTCCTCACACTTACTACGCGCAGTTGGCGCATCGCATTCACCACTCAGCTCAATTTGAACATGGACGCGTCAAAGACAAGATGCCAAATGTGCCAAGCCCTCAGTCTTTTGGCAAGTGTGTTGGGCCTACATGGGAGGACGTTCGCCGCTCAGTCCCGATAACCAGTTGCCCTATTCATCGATAGAGCCGACGCGGTTTGAGCAGCGACAGCAAGCGATGCGAGTCACTTGGCTCGGGCATTCCACTTTGATGATTGAGACCGATGGCGTGCGCATTCTGACTGACCCTGTATTCGACTATGCGTCGCCGTTGATTGCTAAGGCATGGTTTGAGCGCAATATCCCCAATACAGCCGTACGCGATAGCTTGCCGATTCCGGATGTCATCGTGATCTCTCATGATCATTACGATCACCTCGAAGCTTCGACCATACGTTACTATTCTGATAAATCCGTAACATTTTACGTGCCACTCGGTGTCGGTAAGCATCTGATTCGTTGGGGTGTTAGACCTGATAACGTGGTGGAATTTGATTGGTGGGAGAACGTTCATTACGCCAACGTCGAGCTGATTTGCACGCCAGCCAATCACAACTCAGGGCGTACTTATCTGGATAAGAATTCGACCTTATGGGCATCTTGGGTGGTAAAAGGGCAGCAAGATACCCTCTATTTCAGCGGCGACAGTGCGTACGATAGCCACTTTACGCAAATCGCTGAGCGTTGCGGCCCGATTGATATTGCCTGTTTGGAAGTCGCGGCAGATGTGAAAGGCAACCAAGGTTATCCGGTTGAGAACTGGGGACACATGCAAGCGCATCACACGGTACGAGCATTCAAAGATCTGCAAGCGAAGAAGTTGCTACCTGTGCACTGGGCAACGTATGAGTTGTTTACGCACAAATGGGATGAGCCCATTGAGGACTTGATTGAACATTGCCAAGCTGATCACATTGAGCTGATAACCCCGATGGCAGGAGAGAGTTTTTACGTGTCAAAAGAATATAAAAATAAGCCTTGGTGGCAAGCCCATAAATTATGTGAGCAAGCTAGAAAAATACGGGTATAATATGACGGCGCTTCAATAATACCTCGGTTAATTTAACTAACTTTCTCGCTCTTTATATCAAGATCTACTGGTTTTACTATCCCTAACATAATACTCTTTATTAGGAGTGAAGGTATGAGATAAGTACGATTATTAAATTGGCTCAAAGAATGAGGAAAATAAAGGGATGAGTTCTATAAATCATTAATAGAGAAAGCCTGGGATGGATAAATTATTCCCAGGCTTAGCTTTCATGTTTATACTATTTACTTTATCTTAGATATAGGGAAGCTATTCGGTAGATTTTGAGCTATATCTTGCTCACCATTCCCACAATTGACATGAGAGAACCCATTATTATTATCATAGATAATGTTATCATCACCGGTTTCAGAAATACCCTTTGGAACAAAGTCTAATTTAAGAGCGTTGCGAGTTTTCCAAGCGATATTATGATCGGCACATGATGTGTCACCGCTCACACCTAAACCACCGACAATTTCACCTTGTTCATTATAAAGAGCTAACCCTCCGCCGAATACATTTATGCCCCCAATCCTATGGTTTATCATTGGGTCATTATGTTGGCCAAAGTTTTTAGAGTGTCCTTTGAATGCTAACTCAGAATTAACAGGATTACTGAATTGTAACCCAAATAACTACCTCCCGGTTGCGTTGCTTTCCATAAGTTAGCGGTGGAGAGTGATAGTTCTGGTAAGCTAAACGCATTCGCTGTATTTGCTTTTTGCGCCGATATTACGCGACTGCCTGGCCACTGTTCACCAAAGCTCCCGCCAGTTTTAGCCACGACACATACGGTGCCGTCCCTTGCCACAATGGTGCCCCACATATTTAACTCTAAGCCTCCATTTTCCTCATTGCTCGTAGTAGCGACCACACTTTTTAGGGCTTTAGTTAGATCATGGTGGGTTGGTAAATGATCACATGTACTAGCTTGCGCATGCAGTGCTGAGCTAGATAATAAAAATGTAAATAAAAGCTTGTTCATTATCATCCTTTGATTTATTTCTGAAAATACTTTAGGTGAGAATATTTAATTTTAAATTAATTTTAGGTTATTTTTTGGTAAAAAGTTTTCATCGGCCTTGCGGTGTGCAGTGTAGATGGCTTCGCCATTGCTTTCCCCATCAAATATTACTTTTACTTCCGCCGAGAATAGAATAACGTCACCAACTTCTGCAACATACTTATTGCCTTCAACATCGCGTACTATTATTCTTCCTTTTGTTACGACTTTATATTCTACAGAATCATAAAAGTACTCAAATTCTTCCCCTGGAGACATGGTGAAGTGTCCAATTGTTAAAGGTGCATTGTTATTTGTAACAGAAACTTCGGCCATGTCACTTTTTAATCCTTTCACTTCAAGTAATTTACTTAGGTCATTAAGATCAAGAGTTCCTGATTTAATTAGATAAATACCAGGTTTTTTTGTTAATGTTGTCATCTTTTTTCCTTTTATAATTAGACTGGTTTTCGGCTAGAAAATATAAATAATATTTCTATTTGATTTGCCCTCATATATTGTCATTTGTTCGGATATAAACAATAGGGCGACAAGTAAATGACTATTACAGTTAGGTAAAAATATAGACAGAATCAATAAATGTAAGAGCTGGACGTGTATACATACGGTGCAACATATCAGCTGTGGCTGGAAGAAACCCCTTCAACAAGCCTACACCCTTCACGCTATACATGAAGAAGGTTCAGCAAGCAGTGAAGGATTATATGGTGAGCATTTAATAGCTAACGCTCGACAGTACTTTATACGGATAGTGTGGGCAGAGGAGTATTGGGTTTAATTACTTTGTCGAGAGGCTCAACGTTGTTTGTACTGCGTTGGACAATAGCCTCTATTTACGTCTGGTGAGCGTAGTTTTAAGTGCTTGGTGTTGCGTCCAGATACACGTTGTCGCCAAAGCTTGAAACTGCGAGGTTTGAGGTGGCGACGCATCAGGCTGATAACGCCATTTTCGTTCAGGCCGAATTGATGCTCAATGGCTTCAAACGGGGTTCTGTCTTCCCATGCCATTTCTATGATTCGGGATAGCGCGTCGTCGCTGAGTGTCATGTTGTGTTCCTAATCAAGGTTGTCTATTTAAGCTTAGAAACAAATATACGTAATCTATGGCGAAAAGGTTTAATTGGAAGCGTTTCTAGTCGATAAAATGAGGACATAAAGTTAGGAATAGCAACGAGTTATTTCTGTGGTTTAAGCTCGACCACATTGCCTTCTGGGTCTTCTAAATACACAGAGCGACCAAAGCCCTGTGCACCATATCGTTCAGCAAATTCTTCTACATGGACATTATGTTGATGAAGATATTCAAGTAACTCAGACTCTTCAAAAGGCGCAATTTGCAGGCAGAAATGGTCGAGGTTGCGGCCATCTTGGCTTGGCGATTTACCGCCTAACTTTCCAAGTTCACTCTCAACTGTCACCAAATCAATGATGGCTGTGCCAGCACGTAACTGCGTCAGCCCTAAGTTCGGCAATTCCCGCTCGATAGGACACCCCAATAGGTCTCGATAAAAACGGAGCATCGCATCGAGATTATCCGTTCTCAATACCACGTGGTCGAGGGCTTTGATTTCAATGGGTTTTCGCTGGTTTGCCATGACGTGTTCCTTTTTCGAGTATTGAGAAAAGTATACGCACTAAACCAGCAAGCTGATCGCCAGAGCCAGCATAACTACGCACGTTTATTTTGCTAAGAGCGTCGTAATTGTGAGAGCCAGCCTCAAATTCTACCGTGCTCTCACATTAAATCAGAATTCCCCATTACAATATGCCCATCCATATGAAAAAGGAAAAAAAGATGAAAGCAGTTTGGTTGGCCGCAGGTGCATTGGCACTGAACGGATGTTCGGCAATGAACTCAGCAAATGATGTATCTCGCCCATCAGCAGAGATGTTCCCAGAGATGGAGAACATGACGAAGCACGTTTTCTATGTAGACCCAGCAAGCAACGAAGCAGATAAGCGCGTTGAGCTTGTGGTAGGCAAAATGATGGAAACAGACTGTAACCGCGTTTCTCTGGGCGGCAGTGTGAGCGAGCATTCGCTAGAAGGCTGGGGCTACACCTACTACCAAGTAGACGCTTCTCCAGCGGGTGGTATCTCTACGCTTATGGCTTGTCCTGAAGATATGGAGAAGGTAGAAACTTTCGTTCAAATGCCAACACGCGACCTTTACCGTTACAACAGCAAGCTGCCTGTTGTGGTTTACGCACCAGCGGATTTGGACGTGAACATTCGCGTTTGGGCGCCTGAAGAATGATTTCTCTTCCGGCTAAAATCACTTTGACCCTAGGTAGTTTGCTTGTACTTGGAGGCTGTACTTCCAATGTGCCAGAGTACCAATATCAGTGTGATGACGGCCATCAGTTTGCTGTCCGTTTTGAGCAGGAAAAAGCGCGGATTACCGTTGATGGCGCAAGAGAGCTTGAGCTCAAACAAGTCCGCTCGGCTTCTGGTGTAAGGTATCTATCTCATGACCAAATGTTAGTGCTCCACACCAAAGGTGACGAAGCGATTTTGATCGTCAACGAAATATCGCAGAGTACATGTCGCATTACGAAGTAATCCGATCGCTCAAAGGCTTGGTTGATACCGAGCCTTTTTTATACTCAAAAGCTAAATGGATTGTATTCGGTGAGTGATTCCAGTGAATATTGAGGACTTGCGTCTCTACACAGAGCTGCACCAGTTCTATTTTGTACCTGTTTTCCGCTCTATGTTTAAAGGTAAGTCAAGCAGACTTATCGTAAGCTGAGGTGAGATATCTGCCTATTTTATAAAATCTTAATGTTCAATGTGTTACTAGTAACAAAGTAGCAATACCTATTTAGGTCTTCTATCACTTAAAGTTGATGTAATTGACTGCGTTTATCAATCTTTTCTCTCTTTTTTGAAAATCTCTTATTCCCGTAAATGTTACTCCTTCACTTTTCCCATACCTCCTTTCCTTATTGTTTGTTTTGTTTTTTTAAGTTGTTGATATTTATAGTTTTCCTCTTTTTTGGTGAAGATTTGTTCAATGGCATATCTCTTACAGAATTAAACGAGTTAAGCCAATAGTGATAAGTTCGCAATTGATATACATTCTCGTTTGGGAACATTCCCGCAATAAATATAAAAATGGAGAAAACTATAATGAAAAACGTTCTTGGCTTCGTGACCCTTCTTGCTGCTTCTCTGGTTCACGCTGAAGATGCGATTACTTTTCCGACTCAATCCGCTGCAGAGCTAAACGATCCAATCGTCTTTCCTACTGTTCAGCATCCCATTGTGTTGGTTGGTGGTTACGAAGTAGAAAATGGTGTTTTACGCTCTCGCACTTATGACTGTGGCATTAACATCAGTGATTTAAACTTATCAGCACAACTGGTGTGGGAGGGGGCGACACCAAAAGTGATGATTGTAGGTGATGATCTGATTATGTGCCGCTCACTGGCAAATAGCCCGTTTGAACTGGACATCAGTGGCGTGCTTGAGCAACTTCCGAATCACGACCTATATCGTGTAGAAATCGCGAATCATGTGAACTTTCACCGATAGTTCGAGGTGAGAAGATGATTTGCCATTCTATTAGTGAAGGGGAGGTTGAGGCTTGCGCTAGCGCAGGCCGTTCTCGCCCGAAAGTCGCGATTTTTGGCGCGGGAATTTCAGGCTTAGCCGTCGCGCATAATTGTATAAAGCAAGGTTTTGATGTTGCCGTTTACGACAAGGAGCTCTACACCGGAGGCAAGTGCATTGGTACGGTAGATGATGGCGGCGTGGTGCATGAGCTCACACATCGACAGTTCTTCGCTAAAACTACAACCTGATTAACTTTCTTAAAGAAATCCCTTCAGAGTCAGGGAGTTGTTTAGATTCACTCTATCCTCAAAATGTTGTTCAATTCTCTTGGGCTCAAAGTAATAAGACGATACCGTTTCAGCGTAGCTATTTCACTCGCCTAGAAAAGTTGTGGGATGATGCAAAATCAGCTTATTCGATGCTCTATTCTCAAGTGCCCGTGAAGGATACGCTTTGGTTTAAGCAACGGCTACAAGCTCCTTACTCGATAGAAGATTTACTCGGCGTTTCTGTTCGTGATTTCTTCTCCTACGATACCCGTCCCAAGCTTGCTATCTTCTTAAGATCTGTATTGCTCGGATGGATCGGCGCAACTGATGATACGCCCGCACTAGCTATTTTGGATTTACTCAACAATAAAGAAGGAGAGTTGCATCCATTTGCTCCAGACGCCTACAGCTTGGGAATGGACAAACCAATTAGTGATGCGCTGATTAACCCGCTGACTCACCATCTACAAAAACAGGGCGTTCAATTTCATTTAGGCTATAAAGCACAAGCCATATACCCCAATAAGGCCCGAACACGAATTGAAGGCGTTCGACTTCATTCCGATAGTACCGTTTCGGCCGATTATTATGTGTTTGCACTGCCGGCTCACGTGACACAATCTCTACTCGCTGAGACAAGCCCTGCTCTGAGTTATGACTATGTGCTGAGTCACGGATTCCAGTTCTATTTTTCACGGATACCTGAGGTATTGAAGAGTAGGACGGTTGGTTTGGTACTCGATTCTCCTTGGGGGGTGAGTTATCACGTGACCACGCGAAATACGCCCCGAGGCGAAATGACCTGTTTGTCGGTGACGGCAACCGACCTTGATAATGCGCTTGGCCTTCTTTATCAAAAACCGATGCTGTCTTGTACAGAGCAGCAAGTTAAAGATGAGCTATTGTTTCAACTCTTCGGACAACTAGATTTACTGGAACACTCGGCCTACAAAGGTTTCAGAGTGGGGCTAGGGGCTAAAATGGTCACGCCGCAAGAGCTGGATGCTCTGTATGCCGATCACTTTCATGGCGATGTCGTTATCAATGAAAGTGGCCAGCCTCGTTGCTGGGTCTTGCAACATGCATTAACGCAACCAACGGCTCAGAGTACGCTCTCGACTACCGTGAAACACTTCTCTAACGTCTTCTTAAGCGGCGAGTACTTGTCTGATCCAAGGCAAACTTGGCGAGTCCCTGTTACGCTAGAACGCTGCATTGAAACCGCCAATCTATGTGCGATGGATGTGGTTGCGCGAGCCCTCTCTGAGAGTGAGGAGAGTCAATGAAGTCACTGGTCTACTCCCCATTATCATGTGGGCTGTTTCTGATACTTTGCTTAGTTTATGGCAGTGGTTTTTATCTACTTGTGCAAAGCTCTGTGTGGCTGACATTTGTGCTGACACTCATGTTGCCTGTGCTGTTTTGGCCGCTGACGAAGCCAGTAGAAATGCCAATGAGATAAAGCGTATCCTTTGTCTAGAAACAGGCTTTAATCTGTTATGTTTTCTCGCTGTGAGCCATTGGGTAAGCGTGGAATACGTCGACAAAGGCTTGATCGTGTTTTTTATCTTGCAGTCCGCTGGGTTTATCATGGTGCAAATCAAAAAGCAGGCTTACTTATCGGCATTGATTTCGATGGTGTTGGCGGCGGCGATTGCTTATTGGATACACATTGGTGCGCAAACTACTCTGCTAAGTGAAGGGAGCATTCTGTTGTTTGGCGAGGCGGTGCTTGGCAATTAAAACTGATTTATGGCTTTTGGTTAATGCAATTGCTGTTGGTGGAGTATCGTTCTGTTTTACCAAAACTGACGCTTGCGATTTGCCATATTGCATCCTTTGTTATTGCAATTGGCGCGGAGGATTTCTTCCATGCTCGCATCGTGACAGCCAGTCATCTTTTATTCCTCAGCCTGTGTTTTAACCTCAAGAGTTTGGATTGGGGAGGTGGCGATTTTGTCGTATCTATCGGTTCAGTCGTTTTATTCAATTAAAGATGATCAGAGAGCCTTTGTCTGAGTTCTTGCTCGGTATTGTTGTGATGACGTATCTCGGGATCTTTTTGATATAGCGAGATTAGGGTTGTGTTTCTCACTCGCAACCCCCTCCAACTCCCCCTTGTATTGACATTGTATGCTCAGCATTTGCATTTAGTGTCCAAGGGGGAGGGCTTTTCTTTGGTGCGATGGGGGAATTTATCTCCAACTTTTCGAGTTATTCCGACAGGCCTAGGCGACATCAGGAGTCTCGTTTTAACCTGCTTGGAGAATTGCTTCCCTTTATCTGCATGGCTTTGTCGTCTTTGAAGTCAAAGTTAAGGGGGAGCTGTAGGGGGCTACTTTTGGACTAATAAGAATCGAGAAAATATGTTGCCTCGCCCTAACCAGAGATTCCCGACTCGCTCCTTCGTCGCTCTCGAGAATGACAGTCTTTAGCACTGCACCTTAACGTCGTCATTCAGAGGAGCCTAGGCGACATCATGAATCTCTCTTTAACAAGCTTGGACAGTTCCTTCCCTTTGCTCTCGATGTATTTTGATCGCCGAAGCTGAGTCCAAGGGGAGGTTAGGTGGGATTGTTTCATCAAAACTAATCAAAACAAAAAATGGTTGGCACTAGGCCAACCCTTTCTGATTCTTTAGCATTCAATTACTCGTAATCAGACGCGTAAGTTTCTTCGTAAGTGTGTGAGTAAAGCTCGAATAGGTTACCAAACGGGTCTTCCATGTAGATCATTTGAGCTTGTTTGCTGTCGTCTTCTGGGTGGTAGCGCATGATGTCCATGCGAGCTTTACCACCAAACTCTTCAATACGTTTGATTGTTTGTGGGAACTGCTCTTTCGCTACTTGTAGACAGAAGTGGAAGATGCCTAGACGAGAGAAATCTACTTCGTGACGCTCTTGACGTTCTTTCATTTCAAACAGCTCAACACCGATGCCGTCAGACGTCACTAGGTGAGCGATGTTGAAGCCTTTGAAGCCTTCACCGAATACGGCGATACACATACGACCGATTGCTGATTCGCGCTCTTCGATAACTTTTGTGTTGTTCATTACGATGCGAAGACCAAGCGCTTTAGTGTAGAACGCTACTGCTTTGTCCATATCGCCAACCATAATGCCTACGTGATTCATTTTCATAATTCTGCTCCAAAAACTGTGATGTTTAATTCGTGTTTCGTTTCGATGGAGGTGAGTATATGGAGAAATTTTGATTGCATGAAATTATCAATAATTTTTAATATAATAATTTTTGTTATCGATATTTCTTAGGCATCACTCATTTTATTTTCAGTTAAGCATAGGACTGACTGACGATGAGCTCTCTTAGCCATTTATGGTTGGGTCATTGTCGAGTTGCTTGTTCCACAGTAGAAAGAACCCGCCTGGTTCCATCTCGATTGGGAGCGGCTTAATCACAATATCCGATTTGCCTTCGAACTCGCGGATGCTTTTGTAAGGATAGGTGAGCAATAAGTCGCTCTTCTCGCACAGTTTCACTGCGCTGGAAATATCGGACATGTTGACGGCGTTATCAATGCGCAGTCGTTTCGTATCCAAAACTTCATGTAATAGCCAACTAGATACGCCACCAGTGATGACTTGAATGTGGCGGTACTTCAAGAAGGTGTTGAGGTTCCACTTTTCCTCCAACGCAGGGTGTCCTTTTCGCATGATACAAGCAGAGGTGTCACGCATGAGTTCGGCATAATTCAGTGTGTCGGGGATGGTATCGACATGGGTTTTAGAACGGGCATCAAACTCAAAGATACCCACTCCAAAATCGATCTCTCTTCTTTGTAGTCGAGTAATGCTGCCGTTACTCCAATCCTCACTCTTTATCGTGATCCTTGGCGCACTAGATAAGGCTTGAGGTAGAAAACGTGGGTAAATCGTGGAGTAGGCGGTTTCAATAAGGTCGATGCTAAAAACACGTGTCGAGCGTTCTGGGTCAAACTCTTCTGGCTCTCGGAGCTGATCAATTTGCATCAGAATCTGTTGCAGCTTGCTCTCTAGTGCTAGCGCTTTTGGTGTTGGTAGTAGACCTTTGGACTCACGTTCGAACAATGGGTCATCAAACTCTTGGCGCAATTTAGTCAGCTGTTTACTGACGGCCGATTGAGATAAGAATAGTTTCTCTGCAGTTCTGCTCACGCTGCGTTCTTGTAGTAAAACGTACAAGCAAATCAGCAGGTTCATATCATTTTTTATTAAGTGGGATAGATTTATCATGATATTCCTATCAGTCAACTTACGAGTTGAGGCTTATGAATAGAAACTATATCACTTAATTGAAATGAGTTAAGTCAGAAATACAGGGAGGGTCTTTAATCAAAGAATCAAAAGGTCGAGGTATTGGCTAAGTTCTTTCCTGATCTCTAACTCTGCTTCTGATAAGTATTTAGGTGTGTGTGCATCCACTACGACAATGTTTGTTCGCGAGCTTGGTGGGTATCGCCGATGGCGTCAAAGACGCTGCTTAGCAAGTTCATCGATTGTGACATCAAGGCTTCGCTCTCTTGCTGTGAGAGTCGCGGTTTAGCATCAAAACCAAGCGCGCAGAGGATGTCGTTAAAGTGCATTGCATAACCTGAGCCTGAGACATCAAATGTGGTGCTCTTGATCTCATCGGGGCTTTTCCTCCACAGATGACGGGGATGCTTGAGTGTGACCAAAACCAATGGCGATGACGCGCTTCGGATAGTGCAGCTCTAACCGTCTGTCCCAGATATCCCCCGCTTTTCCTGCCTCAATCACTACTTCAATGTTGCCCTCCAGTGAAGCAATTTCGCCTTCGACATAGAGATGAGTTTCAGCGCCTTGTGTGTACTCCAATTGCGATTCACTAATCCGTTCGGCACAGATTTGTTTTAGTTCAACCAGCGAGTCACCTATGCTGGATTTATGCAGGTAACGCACCAGCCCTGCAATTGCGTGGATGCCCATATCAAAGCCGTAACCTCCGCCGCCGCTGGTGGTTAAGTTAAGTAGTTTTCTCGCGTTGAGTAATTCAATTCGGTTTTCAAAACGGAAGCCTTGGATGCTTCATGACTGTCGATGGGGTTATCGGCAGCAATCGCAATGATCTTATTGGGTACTCCGTCAGGCAGTGTGATAGGTGAGTCAGCAAAAAGCGCTTCAAGCGAAGGAGCAACCAAAGCCGTATCGATAAAGTAAAATAGTGCCCCGCTACGTTTAAGCTCAGGGATGACTTGGTTAAAGCCTCTATCTATTTCAGCCAATGAGAAAGACGGTTTCTCAACCACAAACAGAAGGCCTTGAGTATCGAGTGCATTTCTCACTTGTTCAATGATGGAGAGATGTGTGCCAACTGGCGTGAGAACGAACGCCGCAGCAACATCAGTGTCTGAGTGAGCCTGTAAAAACGTATTAAGATTGGCGTAGCAAGCGGAGTAAGGGAATTGGAACTGTGATACAAAGGACTTGGGATGTTGAACTGCAGGGTCGATAGCGACGATATCAAAGCGAGAGCTTAAGGTGTGCAGAAGGCTTTCATACAAACCCACCACAGACGATTTAGCGTTCCCTAGTCCACCAAATACTAATACAACCTTGTTCATAAGCGACTTCACCATCCACACAATTCACCGTGACAGACTAGCAAATTTTATTGGCAGACCAGCTACTTTTTACCAATCAATAGCCCCACATTTTGTTTTCGTAAATGCAACTTCGATGTGCAGAGGAAAGTGCGCAGTTGTTAATCAGCTAAGGCCTCAATCGCTTGTTGGACGGAAGTAAAATGGATTTTGATGATGCAGCGCTGCGCTTGGGCAAACTCGTGTTTTTGAATCAGTTCTGTCACTTGCTGTACGCTCAATGTTTGTGGCAACAGGTCCAATTCCACTGTGTTATTGGCACCATTTTTCAGTGCAAAGCAATGACCTTGCGTATCAATCACAATGTCATCCTGACCCCAAATCAACGCTTGGCATTCGGCGTTTAACTGCTCTGATGAAGCTAAGTACACCAGTTCGTCGTCGCCATCGAGTTTGAGTAAACAAGGCCATGTGATCATTGCGTTACCTTAATATTGGGGTTGAGTCATTTGAAGTGGAGCTCGAGCTAAACAAGCTACGTAAGGCAAGTACGATACACAAAGCCTTAAGAGAGCAAAAGGCTTTATGCTTGGTGTAATAGTTCGTTTTCAGTTGGCAGGTGTGCTTGCTTAAAAACTGGACCCCGGCTGTTGTAAGAATTCCACTTCTTCTGCGGTGCTATCTCGGCCTAGAATCGCATTGCGGTGCGGGTAGCGACCAAAGCGATCGATGATCACTTTATGCTTTAGCTCGAACTCGTAATTAGATTCTCGCCCAAGAGCTTTGAACAGCTTCTCTGCCTCTTCATGAATTCGCTTAGATTCACTGTGCATAAATGGCATGTACAAGAAGCTGCGTTCAACGTCCGTCAATTCTTGGTCTAAGCCTAAACGAATTGCCTCTTGTGCCAAGGCAAGCGCGAGGGCATCTTGAGCGAATGCTTTGGGTGTATTGCGGTAAACATTGCGAGAGAATTGGTCGAGCACAATGATCTCTGCGAGTCGACCTTGCGCTGTCTCTCGCCAGTCAAACAATTCAGATTGAGCGGCTTGCTCTAAGGTGGTGAGAAAGCGCGTTTCGATTTGTTTATCGACGTCGGCGTTGCTCACAAACCAGTCTTTTGGTTCCAGTTCTTCAAACCAGAAAGTCAGGATATCTTGGTACATGGTTGCTTCCCTGATAGAAAAGAGCTAGGAGTATAACCCCTAGCTCTTGGTTTG
>LZQR01000190.1_pt1 | contig 16792 bp, 22 predicted proteins | sample 768601 | NCBI WGS metagenome assembly LZQR01 (sample SAMN05207299, study PRJNA324521) | oil field metagenome | isolation source: sample BH-FW-24 from oil reservoir | place: India: Bombay High | collected 2015-12-04
CCTGCATGAATTCGCTGCGCCCGGCCCCACAAGGCCGTAAAAACCAAGGATCTCTCCCGCACGAAGCGTGAAGCCGATGTCCTCGAATTCCGTCGGGTGGCAATAGCCGACAACCTTCAGCACTTCCTCACCCAGTTGCGGTGCCCGTTCGGGAAACCTGGTCGACCGACCGGCCGACCATGAGCTTGACCAGCTCCTGTTCGGAAACAGCCTCGATCTTGCCTTTGCCGACCATCTGGCCGTCCCGGAAAACCGTGTAGCGGTCCGCGATGCGGAAAATCTCGTCGAACTTGTGACTGATGAAGAGGATCGCCTTGCCTTCCGCCTTCAGGCGTTCCACCAGCTCGTAGGTTTCCTCGATTTCCTTGTGGGAGAGCGAGGCGGTCGGCTCATCCATGATGACGATCTTGGCGTCGATGGAGAGCGCCCGGGCAATCGCCACCAGGTGCTTGTTGGCAATACCGAGATCCTTCAGCGTGACATTCGGATCGATCCTGGCGCCGATCCGGTCGAGCAGCGCTTGTGCCTTGCGCAGCATTTCCTTGCGGTCGATCAGCCCGAAACGGGTTTTCGGCGCATGACCAATGAAAATGTTTTCCGCCACCGACAGATCATCGAAAAGGACGGTTTCCTGATGGATCGCCGTCACCCTGCCCGCCGCGTCCTGGCAGTGGAAGGAGACCGGTGTGCCATTGATCGCGATTGCGCCTCGTCCGGCTGATAGATGCCGGTCAGGATCTTCACGATGGTGGATTTACCCGCGCCGTTTTCCCCCACCAGGGCAGTAACTTCACCCGGGAACAGCTCCAGCGACACCTCGGAAAGCGCCTTTACGCCCGGGAACGACTTGGAGATACCGCTGAGCGTCAGTACCGGCCCCGCGCCGTCTTCCGTTTGCGGATGCGTGTCCGCTATGCCCTGCGTGTTCGCAAGCATGACCATTTCCCGGAGCCTGGAGTTTCGTTGCTGGTTTCAAAGACCCGGTGCGCAAGGCACCGGGTCTGACATGTTTCTATCGTCCGGTCCTGGCGACCAGCTTAGAAAATGTCCTTGAAGTCGTCGATGTTGGAGCTGTCATAGACGAACGGGTCCGCCATCGCGCCTTCGTTGCTGTCGTTGAGCGTCAGCGTGCCCATACGTCCCATCGGGATTTCCGCGCCCGGCTTTGCTTCCGCGGCGCCGGTGGACAGGTTGTAGGCCAGCATGGTTGCTGAATAGCCGAGATCGATCGGGTTCCAGATGGCGAACGACTTGGATGCACCGGATGCGATGTGGCCAGCCATTTCTGACGGCAGGCCGAGCCCGGTCACGTTGACCTGTCCTGCTTTTTCAGCGTCAGAGACCGCCTGAGCTGCGGCAACGATACCCACGGACGTCGGCGCGATGATCGCCTTCAGGTCCGGATAGGTCTGCATCAGGCCCTGGGCTTCACGGTAGGACTTGTCGGCAAGGTCATCACCATAGACGGTGGCGACCACGTTGATGCCCGGATAATTGTCCTTCACCTTGTTCATTTCCTCGATCCAGATGTTCTGGTTCGTGGCGGTTGCGGACGCGGACAGGACGGCGACATCACCGCCATCGGGCAGATGATCGGCTGCCAGCTTGATGATCATGTTGCCGATCAGCGGATTGGACGACGGATTGAGGTGAAGCTGGCGACCTTCCGGCGCAACGCCGCTGTCCCAGGAAATCACGGTAATGCCGCGGTCCATGGCTTTCTTCAGTGCCGGAACCAGGGCGTCCTGATCGTTGGCGGAGATTGCAATGGCATCCACCTTCTGGGCGATCAGCGCGTTGATGACCTCGATCTGACCTTCTGCGGTCGTGTCGGTCGGGCCGGTGTAGATGATCTCGACATCACCGAGTTCCTTGGCGGCCTCTTCAGCGCCCTTGGCGGCAGCTTCAAAGAAGCCGATGCCGAGCGCTTGACGACAAGGGCGATGCGTTTTTCCCGCGGCACTGGCCGGTGCGGCGATGCAGACGGCGGCGACTGCTGTTGCCGCCAGAAGTGACTTGAGCAATTTCATGGTCTTCCTCCCTAAAGTGCTGCCGGCCCTCCCAAGGTCCGGACAGTGTGCCGGCTACCCGTTCGAGGTTGCCTTGGTCTGTGCGGCGCTTGTTTCCGCCACGATCAGATGGATGTCGGCCTGTTCCAGCATATTGGCCGCGCTGTCGGGGATCCTGTCATCGGTGATGACGGTGGAAATCCGCTCGAGCGGGCACAGGATCAGGCTGGAACGTGCGCTGAATTTCGACGAATCCGCCAGAACCACCAGTTCATCCGCCTGGCCGATCAGCTTCTGCTCGGCCTGAATGAGCAACGGATCGGCTCCATGAGCCCAAGCGGCCCAAGCCCCTGGGCGCCCATGAACATGCGCGTCGCGTAGAAGTTCCGGGTCACGTCATTGTCGAAGGGGCTCAGGATGATGTTCTGTTCGCGATAGATCACCCCGCCCGAGAGCATGATGGTGTTCTTGGAATTCTTGAGGAGATGCTCGGCAATCGGAAACGAGTTGGTGAACACCTGGCAGCGCTTGGTTGCCAGCGGATGCACCATCTGAAAGGTGGTTGTGCCGCCGTTGATGATGATGGCATCGCCATCCTCGCACAGCTCAACCGCCTTTTGCGCGATTGCGCGTTTCTGAGCGATGTTGATCGTTTCGTTGACACTGAACGGACGTCCTGCCAGACCGACGAACTGCGGCGGATGAATGCTCTCCGCCCCACCCCGCACACGGCGCAGCTTCTTCTGCACATGCAGCTGGGCAATATCACGACGGATGGTCGCTTCCGAGGAATCCGTCAACGCCACCAGCTCCTGCACCGTCACGACCGGACGATCCTGGACTGCGGACAATATGATCCTGTGGCGTTCTTTCTCGTGCATCTGGTCCTCCCATTGATCAAACGTTTCCACCAACACCGGTCAATGTCAATCATAAAAATCAAAAATGATCTTTTGCAGCGCAATATGATTGATATTGATCGTTTTTGATTGACAACCTGATCCGTTCAAGCGAGTTTCTAAACAACGAGACGCAAGCCGTCAGGCTTACCTGGGAGGAAAAGATGTTGAATTCCGCTGCCGGTTCCCGGCTTGCAAACCTGTGGGATGACCAGAAGGCTTCCGGCATGAGCGAAGCGGAGCTGCTGCTCTATCGCTCCAACCTCCTGGGCTCCGACAAGCGCATCACCAACTACGGTGGCGGCAACACCTCCGCCAAGGCGATGGAAAAGGATCCCCTCACCGGCGATCAGGTCGAGGTACTGTGGGTCAAGGGCTCCGGCGGCGATGTCGGCACCATCAAGATGGATGGTTTTGCGACGCTCTACATGGACAAGCTGCGGGCACTTAAAGGGCTCTATCACGGTGTCGAGTTCGAAGACGAGATGGTCGCCTGCCTGCCCCATTGCACCTTCAACCTGAACCCGCGCGCCGCCTCCATCGATACGCCGCTTCATGCCTATGTGCCGAAAAGTCATGTCGACCATATGCATCCGGACGCAATCATCGCCATTGCCGCGGCAAGCGACAGCAAGGCAATCACGCAGGAGATCTTCGGCAGCGACATCGGCTGGCTGCCCTGGAAGCGCCCGGGCTATGAACTGGGCCTGTGGCTGGAAAAATTCTGCCTGGAAAATCCGGACGCCCGCGGGGTCGTTCTGGAAAGCCATGGCCTCTTTACATGGGCTGACGACGCCAGGACCTGCTACGAAACCACCCTGGAGATCATCAACAAGGCGATTGCCTGGTTTGAGGAAAAGACGGCAGGAAAAGATGCTTTCGGCGGCTCGAAACACCGCGCCCTGGCTCCATCGGACCGGCGGCCGTTGCCGCCGCCGTGATGCCTGCAATCCGGGGATGGTCTCCGGCAAGCAGCATATGGTCGGTCATTTCGACGACAGCGACGCTGTGCTGGAATTCGTCTGCGCCAACGACATGGAAGCCCTTGCCGCCCTCGGCACAAGCTGCCCGGATCATTTCCTGCGCACCAAGATCCGCCCGCTCGTGGTCGATTTCGATCCTGCCAATCCGGACATCGAGGCAACGCTTGCCGGGCTCGGCCAGGCGGCCGAAGCCTATCGCGACGACTATGCGGCCTATTATGAGCGCTGCAAGCACGACGACAGCCCCGCCCTTCGCGACCCGAACGCCGTTGTCTACCTGGTGCCGGGCGTGGCATGATCACCTTCGCCAAGGACAAGGCGACGGCACGCATTTCAGGCGAGTTCTACACCAACGCCATCAACGTCATGCGCGGCGCTTCCAGCGTTTCCACCTACCGCGGCCTGCCGGAACAGGAAGCCTTCGACATCGAATACTGGCTTCTTGAAGAAGCAAGCTGCAGCGCATGCCCAAACCCAAGAGCCTTGCAGGCAAGATCGCGCTGGTCACCGGCGGTGCCGGTGGCATCGGCTCGGCCACCGCTGAACGCTTTCTTCGCGAAGGCGCCTGTGTGCTGCTGGCCGACATCGACGCGGACGCACTCGGGGCCGCCGCCGACAATCTCACCTCACGTTATTCCAGGGACGTCGTGCGCACGTGACGATGGTGTCACCAGTGAAGACGCAGTGGCAGACAGCTTTGCCAGAGCTGCGCTGGAATTCGGCGGTGTCGACATTCTCGTTTCGAACGCCGGCATCGCGTCTTCCGCCCCGATCGAGGACACCACGCTCGACCTGTGGAACCGGAACATGTCCATCCTGTCGACCGGTTATTTCCTGGTGTCCCGTGAGGCCTTCAAGGTGATGAAGACGCAAGGGGTCGGCGGCTCCATCGTTTTCATCGGATCGAAGAACGGCCTCGCCGCGTCTCCCGGTGCCAGTGCCTATTGCACAGCCAAGGCTTCCGAACTGCACCTTGCCCGCTGCCTTGCCCTGGAAGGTGCTCCGGAGGGGATCCGCGTCAATGTGGTCAATCCGGACGCTGTCCTGCGTGGGTCCAAGATCTGGTCCGGTGACTGGCTGAAGGAACGCGCAGAAGCCTACGGCAAGGACACGTCGGAGCTGGAGGAACACTACCGCCAGCGCTCGCTGCTGAAACTGTCCGTGCTGCCGGAAGACATCGCCGAGGCAACCTACTTTTCGCCTCTGAGTTTTCCGCCAAGTCGACCGGGAACATCATCAACGTCGACGCCGGCAACGTTCAGGCGTTCACGCGGTAAACGTCACATCCACAAAGCAGACCTCATCCTGAGGAAGCGCGAAGCGCTGTCTCGAAGGATGGGCGGCATTCTCCAGACAAGCGGCCCATCCTTCGAGACGGGCCTCGCGGCCTCCTCAGGATGAGGTTCTTCGGGCAGGAAAGGATCTTCTCATGATGATCGACACATCGCTGGTCGCCGGGGAAAACGAGACCCGCACAGCGACCTGAAGCGTGACTATGAAACCCTGGGTGAAAGGCTCGACCGGCGCGGCGTCTCCATCGATGCGATCAAGGCGAAGGTCGCCGCCTATGGCGTCGCGGTGCCGTCCTGGGGTGTCGGCACCGGCGGCACGCGCTTTGCGCGGTTTCCCGGCAAGGGCGAACCGCGCCATATCTTCGACAAGCTGGAAGATTGCAGCGTCATCCAGCAGCTTACCCGCGCAACACCAAACGTTTCGCTGCACATTCCCTGGACAAGGCCGACCCGGCGGAGCTGAAAGCCAAGGCAAGTTCGCTCGGGCTTGGCTTTGACGCCATGAACTCCAACACCTTTCAGGATCAGGACGGTCAGCCTCTTTCCTACAAGTTCGGCTCGCTCAGCCATACGGATGCCGGCACGCGCAGGCAGGCTGTCGAGCACAATCTGGAATGCATCGAGATCGGTAAGGCCATCGGCTCCAGGGCCCTGACCATCTGGATCGGCGACGGATCGAACTTTCCCGGCCAGGCCAACTTCACACGTCAGTTCGAGCGGTATCTGGATGCGGCAAAAGCCATTTATGCGGAACTGCCGGACGACTGGCGGCTGTTCACCGAGCACAAGATGTATGAGCCGGCTTTCTATTCCACCGTGGTGCAGGACTGGGGCACCAACTACATGATCGCGCAGGAACTGGGTGAGAAGGCCTACTGCCTTGTCGATCTCGGCCACCATGCCCCCAACGCCAATATCGAGATGATCGTTGCCCGGCTGATCCAGTTCGGCAAGCTCGGCGGTTTCCACTTCAACGACAGCAAGTATGGCGATGACGATCTGGATACGGGCTCCATCGACCCGTATCGGCTGTTCCTGGTGTTCAACGAACTGGTGGACGCCGAAACGCGGAAGGCGTCCGGCTTCGACCCGGCACATATGCTCGACCAGTCTCACAATGTCACCGACCCCATCGAAAGCCTGATGGTCTCCGCAATGGAGGTGCAGCGCGCCTATGCCCAGGCACTGCTGGTCGACAGGTCTGCCCTGGACGGTTTTCAGGACACGAATGATGCCCTGATGGCGACAACCACGCTGAAAACCGCTTTCCGCACAGATGTGGAGCCGATCCTGGCAATGGCAAGACTGGAAAACGGCGGCGCTGTCGACCCTGTTGCGGCCTACCGGAGTGCAGGATACCGGCAGAAGGTCGCGGAGATCCGCCCGGAAGTTTCCGGGGCCGGCGGCGGGATCGTCTGACCCAGGAGTATTGACCAGGAAATACCGGCCGGGAGGGATTCCCCTTCCCGGTCAGACAGAGGCGCGAATGAGCGAGACCAGGGCCTCGACTTCCGGATCGAATTCATCCTTGTTCGGGATCAAAAGCCCGTATCGGCTCATGTGCTCTTCCAGCCTGACCGGCAGAACCCGGATCAGGCCGTTTCCTGATAGTAGTCGGCAACCGATTGCGGCAGAACGGCCAGCATGTCGCTTTTTCCGACCGCCAGCGTCGTCATCAGCATCGAAGACGTTTCAAGGCCGTAATGCGGTGCGGGCAGATCCGCATGAGCAAAAGCAAGCTCGATCGACATGCGCATCGGGCTGGGCCTTGGCTGAAGGATCCAGCTGAAATCACCAAGGTCCACCAGACTGAGCTGCTTGCTTGGCACCAGCGGGTGCGACGGCGCCGCCACGACAGCGAGCCTCTCCTGCCAGAGCGGTTCGAAGCGAATGCCGGTCATGTCGAGATGTTCCACCGGCCGCCCCAGCACGATATCCAGCGCACCTTCGTTAAGCGCGGAATGAGATTGTCGGAAGTCGACACCATCAGGCTGATCTGCGGACCGACATTGGTTTCCATCAGGTTCATCAGAAGCTCGGATACCTGCCCCGGCAACGCTTCCATGATCGCGCCAAGCCGCACCTTGCCATATTCGCCGCGCTGCATCGCCGACAATTGCGCCTTCAGCCGCCCTGTCTCGGAAATGATCTGGCGGGCATGCCGGGCGACCACCACGCCATAGGCCGTTGGTTTCATTCCCCTGGAAAGACGCTCGAACAGCGTGACCCCGAGCGTGTCCTCCACTTCCTTCAAAAGTTTTGTCGCCCCGGGCTGGGAAAGGTTCAGCTCGCGCGCGGATTCGTGCAGATTGGTCGTGACTTCCAGGCTCGCCACAAGGGCAAGCTGTTTGAACCGCAGGCGAGACAGGATCGCCATGTCGAAGGTTCCATGCATATCGATCGATTCGCTCAGTCGTTGGCGTACCCGCTTGGCGGTCTCAATCGATACCGGATTTTTTCCTTTCCAGACAGTCAAATACCCGGCCTCATGTCTTTAGGTGGATCAAACGGCGGCTGACCGCCCCGGAGTTTTCCTCACTGCCCCCCAGCGCAAAACCAGGGGATCGAGCCGGCGCAGAAGCGTCAGTAGCCTCTCGCGGACCGGCTGCGGCAGCGGGTCAATCGGATGCCGGCAGAAATCGGATTTGATGACACCGCCTTCGACCATCGCCGCCTTGCAGGACCGCCAGCCGCACAAGCGGTTCTCGTGATTGATGACGGGCAGAACCCGCGCATAGGCATCTGCTGCCTCGTCGGTTTGGCCCGCGTGATAGAGCTCGATGACGGGCTTGATCTGGTCGACGATCATCCCCGAGGTCATCGATCCGCGCGCTCCTGCGTCCAGATCCGCCAGCAACGTGATGCCTTCTTCGCCATCAAATGGGCCTTCGATGGCAGGGCCGCCTTCAGCAATGAGAGACCTCAACTTGTTGGCAGCCTGCGGGCATTCGATCTTGAAGAGCTTCACCATCTCGATCTCGCGGGCCATCTTCACCAGAAGCGGCACCGGCAAGTCGACGCCGGACAGGGGGGCGTCCTGAATCATGATCGGAATGCCGACCTCGCCAACGGCAGCGAATTGATAAAACGTCTGCTGGGCGTTCCCTTTCAAAGAGCACCGTGATAGGGCGGCATCATCATGACAATGGCTGCGCCAAGCGACTTGGCAAGCTGCGCCCGCTCTACCGCGATCCGTGTCGCGAAATGGCTGATCGTGACGATGACAGGAACGCGGCCATCGATATGCTCGATGCAAAGCCGTGTCAGCAACTCGCGCTCTGCATCCGACAACAGGAACTGCTCGGAGAAATTCGCCAGGATGCAGATGCCATCCGCGCCCTGGTCGATAAGGCAATCCAGCACGCGGCGCATGCCTGGCTCATCAAGCGAACCGTCTTCGTGAAAGGGTGTCGGGGCGACAGGCCAGATACCGGAATAAGGGGTCATGGGGCTACGTGCTTTTGTCTTTCAGGATAATGGTTGAGCTTCCTGCCCCGGCTTGCGGGTCGGAGCAGGAAACCCGAAAGGTCACTCGGCAATGTCGAAATGCTGGAGATGCTTGTCCGAGATCGTGATGCCGAGGCCGGGCAGATCGTCGTCGAGCTGCAGATAGCCGTCCACGCTTCCGGGTCGCCTTCGAAGATGTAATAGAAGAGCTCGTTGCCGACCTCGACATCGAACACCGGAAAATACTCGCTGATCGGGCAATTCGTGTTGGCCATGGTCAGATGGTAGTTGTGCATCTGGCCCGCATGGGGAATGACCGGGATCTGGGCAGCTTCGGCAATGGCGTTGATCTTCTGCGCCGCCGTGATGCCGCCAACCCGGTTGGTATCATACTGCAGGATGCTGACGGCCTTGCGGTTGATGAGCTCCGCACAGCCGATCACCGAAAACTCGTGCTCGCCGCCGGAAATCGGCACGATGTTCATAGCATTGAGTTCGGCATACCCGGCAACGTCATCCGCGATCACGGGGCTCCTCTAGCCAGCGTGGCTCGTAAGGAGCAAGTTTCGGCAACATGCGCTTGGCATAGTCGAGGTTCCAGCCCATGTAGCATTCCAGCATGAGGTCATTGTCGTAGCCGATGACCTCGCGAACCGCTTCGACCCGCTTCAGGTTTTCCCGCATGCCCGGCATGCGTCCTTGGGGCCAAAGCCAAAGCGGGACTTGAAGGCCTTGTAGCCGCCCTTCATTGCCTCCTCGGCTTCCTTCTGCATCGCCTCGATCGACCCGGCGTAAAGCTTGGAATAATAAACCGGGATCTTTTCCTTGGTGCGACCGCCCAGAAGCTTGAAAACCGGCTTGCCGACCAGCTTGCCCATCAGGTCCCAGATCGCGATATCGATGGCCGAGATAGCCGTCATGCCGATCCCCTTGCGCCCCCAGGCGTGGCTGCGCCGGTACATCTTTTCCCAGATGTAGGCATAGTCGAACGGGTCTTCGCCGATCACCAGTGGTGCATACCAGTCGTCGATGGCCTTCTTGACGACCGAGGGAGCCAAGCCGCGTTGCCGATGCCGATGGTGCCGTCTTCCGTCTCGACTTCACATGTCAGCCACTGGTGAAAGCGGAAGGACGACATGGCATCGCCCTTCATCCAAAGGGCATCGGAAGCGTTGGTGCAGAAGTTTCCCTGCGGTGGGACCGTCGGACCTTTCCAGGTCCAGACGCGCGTGCGTACGGATTTGATTTTCATATGACTGATCCACTCAATTGGAAATTCGGGAAGTCCGGCGCCGCGTTCCCATGGCGCAGGCGATGTTCCAGGCGTTGCGCATCGGGCCGACATTGGCCGTTCCCTTGCCGCGAATGTCGAAGGCGGTTCCATGTGCCGGTGTGGTGATCGGGATTGGCAGACCACCCTGCACCGTCACTCCCTGCCAGAAACCCAGCAGCTTGATCGCGATCTGCCCCTGATCGTGATAGAGCGTCACGATGGCGTCGAGTTCCTTGGCGACGGCTTTCAGGAAAATGGTGTCGGAGGGATAAGGCCCTTCAACAGGCAGGCCCAGCGCCTTGGCACGTTCGACCGCGGGCGTGATGATCTCGATTTCTTCCGTTCCGAAATTGCCGTTGTCGCCATTGTGCGGATTGAGGCCGCAAACACCGATCCGCGGGCTCTCGAAACCGGCATCCTTCAAGGCCGAATGGATCAGCCGCGCAGCCTCGATGATCTTGTCTTCGGTGATGAGGTCGGCAACATCGCGAAGCGCGACATGGCTCGTCACCCGGCTGGTCCATAGACCGTCCATCACATTGAGTTCCGAAACACTGCCATTGTGGCCCAGCCGGTCGGCAAACCAGTGCAGCTCGTCCGACTGGCTCATGCCGGCCGAATGAAGTGATGCCTTGTTGAGCGGGGCAAAGACCAGCGCATCCGCCTTGCCTGCCCGAACCATGTCGACCCCCATGCCAAGCGTTTCCAGGCAATGTGCGCCACCTTCCGCGCTCACCTCGGCACGTTTCCAGCCACCTTCCGGAGCCTTGCCAACCTGCAGGAATGCCGGAACCCCGGACCCTTGCTCGGGCAACGCAGCCGATGAGACGAGCTGATAGTCGAAACGGACACCGGCGATCTCCATGCCGGTTTTCAGCTCTCCCTCGTCTCCAAGGATCAGGATTTCCGCCGCCTGGCGGGCTTCCTCCTCGCGAGAAGCCGGGCGACCAGTTCAGAGCCGATACCCGCCGGATCGCCAAGGGTAAGAACCAAACGCGGTTTGGGCGTCGTCATTGAATAAACTCCGTCAAAGCAAGGGAAATCTGGGGAACGTAGGTCACCAGAAGCAGGATCAGGGCGAGCACGCCGATGAACGGCAGGTTGGCACGGGACGTTTCCCAGATGCCCGACTTGGCAATCGAGCAGGACGTGATCAGCACCGAGGCGACCGGCGGTGTCTGCTGACCGATCGCAAGGTTGAGCGTTACCATGATGCCGAAATGGATCGGGTCGATGCAACCGCATTCACCAGCGGCATGACCACCGGCACGACAAGGATGATTGCCGCCGCCCCGTGCAGGAACATGCCGAGCACCAGCAAAGCAGGTTGAGCAAGGCCAGCACGATGAAGGGATTGGTGGTCAGTTCGGTGATCTGCGCGGCCAGTTGCTGCGGCACCTGGGCCTGTGTCAGGAACAGCCCGAGCGCGGCGGATGTTGCCACCAGCAGCATGACCACACCTGTCTGGCTGATACCTTCCAGCATGGTCTTGCGCAGGCGCCGGACATCGAGATCCCGGTAGATGAACAGGCCGATCACCAGGGCGGCCAGCACCGCCAGCCCGGCGCCTTCCGTTGCCGTGACAATACCGGAGAATATGCCGCCCAGGATGATCACCGGCATGGTGAGTGCCCAGAAAGCTTCCCGGAAGGTTCTGGCAACGTGGCGAAGGTCGAAGCCTTCAGCGCGCGGCAGGTTGTAGCGAACCGCCAGAATATAGGTGACGATCATCAGCAGTCCGCCGCCGAGAACGCCCGGAACGATACCGGCCACGAACAGCTTCAGCACCGAAGTTTCGGCAATTGCACCATAAAGGATCATGGGAATGGACGGCGGAATGATGATGGCAAGGGACGCCGAAGACGAGGTGATTGCCGCCGCAAGCGTTCGGGAATAGCCGCGTTTCTTCATTTCCGGGATCAGCACCGTACCGGTGGCGGCCACATCGGCCACGGCTGACCCGGAAATTTCGGCAAAGACCATCGAAACACCGATGTTGACCATGCCCAGCCCGCCCCGGACAAAGCCGATGAGAGCAGTGACAAAGTTGATCAGCCTGACGGAAATGCCTGACGTGTTCATCAGGTTGCCGGCAAGGATGAACAGCGGGATGGCGATCAGCGGAAAGGAGGTCGAGCCCGAATAGAGCGCGATGGCCATGTCGTAGAGCCGGTCCGTACCCGAAGTCAGGACGAACCCGCCGAGAGCGACAATCCCGATTGCCACGGCAATCGGCACATTGATCAGGATCAGTCCGATGAGGACGATTGTTGTCAGAAGAAGGATCATCGCTTGCCCTCCCGTGCGTGCATGGCCTGGGCCTCTTCTTCAGCCTCGGCAATTGCGTGTTCGATTTCCGCGTGTTCCCGATCAACCCCGGCGGCAGCGTCGCGCAGCGTGCGTGGCAGCGTCAGCAGCGTTCCGATGATCATGAGACCTGAGGTGATGGGGATGACCGATTGTACGATGTCGAGCGTCATCCACGGAAGGCTGAGGAGCGAGTCCCACTTGGCAACCGCCAGAACCGCATAGCCGTACCAGGCAACAATTGCGAAGAAGGCGATGACGAGCAGTTCCGAAAAGGCTGTCAAGGCCACCGCCAGCCCTCTCGGCATGGCAGTCACCAGGCCGGAAAAGGACATGTGATGCCGCATGAAGACAGCGTAGGTCGCGCCGAAGTAGGTCAACCACGCCAGCATCACGCTGGCCAGTTCGTCGTACCAGGACGGCGAAGCCCCCAGGTAGCGCATTGTCGTCGAGTAGATGACCGCTCCCGTCAAGGCGAGCAGAAGTGCGATGCAGACAGCCTCGATTGCGCGCAACAAAAGGCGCTCGAACAAAGCAATCATGCTCCTCCCAGAGAAATTGCCGGCCGGTTGACCCGGCCGGCTGTTTTGTCAGTGTCTTGTTTGATCAGTCGGCAAGGCTCTGCGCCAGCCCCACCAGCTTGTCGCCACCTTCAACTTTGCTGCAAAGGCTTCATAGATCGGCGCAGACGCTGCGATGAAAGCGGACTTGTCGGCCTCGTTCACCTCGACCCCGGCGGCACGCACCTTGTCGACCAGCTCCCTGTCCGCAGTCTCGCCTTCATTGAGACGCAGTCTGAACCGAAGCGGCAACTTCCGATACGGCCGTCTTGACGTTTTCCGGCAGCTTGCCCCATGTGCCCGCACCCGTCGTCAGGTAGGTCGGCGAATAGACGTGACCTGTCAGGCTGAGATACTTCTGAACTTCCTGGAAATTGGCGCCGACAATGTTGGTGAGCGGATTTTCCTGCCCGTCCATCGTGCCGGTCTGCAGGGCCACGAACACTTCCGAAAATGCCATCGGCGTCGGGTTGGAGCCCCACTCCTTGAACATCGCGACACGCCACTCGGAAGACGGTGTACGGATCTTCAGCCCGTCCAGGTCGGCCGGTGTGTTGATCGGGCGGGAGTTGTTCGTGATCTGGCGGAACCCGTTTTCCCAGGTCGAAATCACGTGAAGACCGGCGGCTTCAGCCTTGGGAGCCAGTTCCGTCTTGACCAGATTGGCGTCGATGGCCTTCAGGTGCTCGCGATCCTTGACGAGGAACGGCATGTCGAACAGGGCGAATTCCGGCGCCACGTTGGTCATGATGGACGAAATCAGGGTGAACTGCACGGTGCCGAGACGCAGCTTCTGCATCAGCTCCTTCTCGTCGCCCAGCTGCGCGTCGGCATAGAATTCGACCTTGTCGGCATCGCCGAGACGCGCCTGCAGCTCCTCGGCAAACTTCTGCGCGCTGCGGCCCTGCAAGCTGTTGGAAGCTGCGCCAACGGCAACGATGTAGGTCTCGGCCTGCGCGGGCAGCGCACCGAAAGCAAAGACGGACGCGAGCAGGCCTGCACAAAGGCCCTTGTGTATCTTGTTCATTGATGTCTCCTCACTTGACGGGACCGACGACCGGCGACGGACTCAACTCCCACCTAAGGGAACCTAGTGAAAGTCCGTTGCCAAGAATAATGGGAAGACAGGATCGACCGATAACCAAATGGAATTGATCACACCTGTTGCGAAAACCATGAGAGCAAGTACCAGCGCCAGCTGCAAGCCCGATAACGGCGGTTTTCGCCCCTTGTCCCAAGCCGAAATGCAGCGTTCTGTAGCCTGACCAACTGAACTTTGGCACAGTCTGGCACTGCCAGAAATCAACCGGAAGGCCCTTGGCGTGAAAGCCCAGTATGTGGAACTGATCGAGCTGTCGCGACCCTTGGAAGCCTGGCGGCCGCCGCGAAGGCCCTTGGAAAATCTCAGCCAGCAATCACCAAGGCGTTGAAGAAGATCGAGGGCGACCTCGGCGTTGTTCTGTTTCACCGGGTGCGAGCGGCATCGTGCCCACGCTGGAAGGCCAGACGGTCATCGATCGTTGCCGCCGTATCCAGAGCGACCTGAAAAAGCTTTCGGAAGATGTCGCCCAGTCACGCGGGCAATATGTCGGCATGATTTCGGTCGTGGTCTCGCCGCTTGCCGCACTGAAGATCATTCCGCCGGTGCTGCGCCGGTTTCAGAACCGGTTTCCGGGCATCGAGCTGAACATCACCGGAGGCCACGCCCCGAAGGCCTTTCACGCGCTGAGGTCGGGCGAAGCGGATTTCGTCATCGGCCCGGCTCCTGACGGACAGCCCAAGGCAGGGCTTCATGTCGAACCGCTGCTGACGACATCGGTGACCTTCCTTGCGGGCCATCAGTCCTACCTGAAGGACCTGTCAAAACCGCAGGACCTGTTGAACGCACGATGGGCCGTTATCGGCCCGAGCAGCCGCCGCCCTCTTTTTCAGGACTTCTTCCGCCTGCACGGTCTGCAAGGGCCCGCCCCTGTCATCCGCTCCGATTCGATCCTCAGTATCCTGTCCGTTCTGGAACAGTCCGACATCGTCTGTTCGTTTCCATCGCTCATTGTGGACGAGGTCAGGGAACGGTGGTCCGTGACAGCGCTGCCTGTCGACCTGAGCATGCTGACGGTGGATATTGCCCTTACCTGGACCAAGGAAAGGCTGCTGACGCTGCTGCCCTCGCCTTTGCAGACATCGTTCGCGAGGAGGGCCGCAATTGCGCTCCTCAGACAGGATTGGGCATAACCTGAAGTTATATCCATGAGTTCGAGTTAATTGAGGGATATACCTCCGGAGTGCTAGTCTTCCCCCCAAGAAGGCCGCAGAAGCGGCACCTTGGGAGGACATCTGAGTGAATATCCTGTTCGTCATGTACGACCAGCTGCGCTTCGACTATCTGAGCTGCGCGGGACACCCGTATCTGCACACACCGAATTTTGACCGGGTTGCCGCCAGGGGCGTGCGCTTTACCAATGCCTATGTGCAATCCCCCATATGTGGCGCCAGCCGGATGAGCTTCTACACCGGGCGCTATGCGTCCTCCCACGGGGCACAGTGGAATGGCTTCCCGCTCCGGGTCGGCGAACACACGCTGGGCGATCACCTGCGCAAGGCCGGCATGGACTGCTGGCTTATCGGCAAGACGCACATGAAGGTGGATGCGGAAGGCATGACCCGGCTGGGGCTGTCCCGGACAGCATCATCGGTGCCCGGCAGGCCGAGTGCGGATTTGATGTCTGGGTGCGGGACGACGGGCTCTGGGGCGAAGGGCCGGACGGCTTTTATGACGAAAAACGTTCGCCTTACAACGAATACCTCAAGTCCCGCGGCTATGCGGGAGAGAACCCCTGGGCGGATTTCGCCAACGCCGGCGTCGAAAACGGCGAGAAAGCGTCCGGCTGGATGTTCGACAATGCGGACAAGCCCGCCAATATCCGCGAGGAAGACAGCGAAACACCCTGGCTGACGACCCGCACGCTCGAATTCATCGAACAGGCAACTACACCCTGGTGCGCGCATGTCAGCTACATCAAGCCCCATTGGCCATACATCGTGCCGGCGCCCTACCACGACATGTACGGGCAGAACCACGTTCCCGCCGCGATCCGCGCCGATGTCGAGCGCGACAACGCCCACCCTGTCTACGCGGCTTTCATGGCCAACAAGATTGCGGCCGCCTTCCAGCAGGACGACGTGCGCCGAAAGGTTATCCCCGCCTACATGGGCCTGATCAAGCAATGCGACGACCAGCTCGGCAGGCTCCTGGACTACCTGGAAGAGACCGGCCGGATGGAGGACACGATGATCGTGCTCACCTCCGACCACGGCGATTATCTCGGTGACCACTGGCTCGGCGAAAAGGACCTGTTCCACGAGCCTTCGGTCAAGATCCCGATGATCGTCTATGATCCGCGCTCCGAAGCCGATGCCACAAGAGGCACCACCTGCGACGCGCTGGTGGAGGCGATCGACCTTGCACCGACATTTCTGGAAGCTGCCGGCGGGGTCGAAGCCGGTCACATCCTGGAAGGCCGCAGTCTGAGCCCCTGGCTGCGCGGGGAGACGCCCGACTGGCGAGAGGCGGTCATCAGCGAATACGACTATTCCGTCACCCCCATGTGCGCCTCCCTTGGCGTCACCACCAAGGATGCCCGTCTCTTCATGGTGTTCGACGGCCGCTACAAGCTGATCCATGCCGAAGGCGGTTTCCGGCCGATGCTGTTCGACCTTGAGAACGACCCGGAAGAATTCCACGACCTGGCCAAGGCCGACGGCCATGAGGCCGAGATCGCCCGCATGTACGACCTACTGGCCCGCTGGGGCCGGCGTATGTCGCAGCGTGTGACGCGGTCGGATGCCGATATCGCCGCCATGCCGCGGCAAGTCCGCCCGGCGCGGTATTCTTCCGTTCCTGAAGGATGGATCGGAAGTGCCGGGAGAACGACCCGGAAGAATTCCACGACCTGGCCAAGGCCGACGGCCATGAGGCCGAGATCGCCCGCATGTACGACCTACTGGCCCGCTGGGGCCGGCGT